>TARA_R110001599_G_scaffold353704_1_pt1 | contig 16933 bp, 13 predicted proteins | sample TARA_R110001599 | Tara Oceans TARA_R110001599 (sample SAMEA4398360) | marine metagenome | biome: Polar Biome; feature: [MES] marine water layer (ENVO:01000295) within the mesopelagic zone...; material: water (ENVO:00002006), including particulate matter (ENVO:01000060) such... | reverse complement strand
CGATTTCAGCACGTAATAGATTGTCTATTGCATATTTCGGGTTAAATCTCAACCGTGAGTATTCGGTATATAAATGCGATTAGATTTTGGACTAAATACCCTGTTGTTCTGAATTTAATTTGGTTAATAATGAATTCAGAATTTACTATTAAACCCTTCGTAAATACACCTTTTAATGGGACAACACATTTTAGACAGTACATTTGATGCCATATTTGGACTAAACTTGGCATGGGAAATAAATTATTGCAATAAGGCAGGATGTGATTTACTAGGGTATTCAGCGACTGAATTGATAGGTAGAAATTACAAGGAGTTTTTCAAAGACTGCGAAAATCAGGGATTTGAAAACATTGTTGAAACTTTACTCTTTAATGAGTCATTAAAGCCTATTCGTACCGATTATATTAATAAAGAGAAGAAGAGACGGGCTGCTTCAATACAATACTCACCTATCAAAGATCAGAATGGTAAAATTTCTGGTATTTCTAGTATTGTTCGTTTGGTTAGTCAATACGAAAAAGCAAATAGTAAGGCGCAAGCGCTTTTAGAGACTGCACCGGATGCAATGGTAATTGTAAATAAAGCCGGAGAAATAGTATTGATTAATGCACAGACAGAAAAACTTTTCGGATATAAAAAGGAAGAGCTTTTAGGTAAAGAAGTGGAGCTATTGATTCCTGATAAGTTTCTTAAATATCACAGGGCCAATAGATCTAAATATACTTCTAAACCTAAAACCAGAAATATGGGCCAGGGGATGGAATTGTATGGGAAGAAAAAATCCGGAAAAAATTTCCCCGTTGAAATCTCATTGAGTCCTTTGGAAATGGAAGAAGGAATGCTTGTTAGTGCTGCTATTCGTGATATTACCAAGAGAAAGAAGGTTGAAAAAGAACTAGAAAAATACAATCAACAATTACAAAATAAGAACAAAGAGTTAGAGCAATTTGCCTATATAGCTTCCCATGACCTTCAAGAACCTTTGCGTAATGTTTTGAGTTTTACAGGGCTTTTGAAGGAGAATTATTCAACAGAACTTGATGAGATGGGGCTCAAGTTTATGTATTTCATTACCGAAGCCACCACCCGTATGAGTCTGCTAATTAAGGGTTTGTTAGATTATTCAAGAATAGGGTCCAACACAAAATTAGAGTCAGTTGATTGTAATGTTGTTTTGGCAATGGTACAGGATGACTTCGACCCCTTGATAAAGGAAACAAATGCTGTAATAAAGGTGAGTGAACTTCCGAAAATATTGGGTTATGAAGTAGAGATCAAGTTGTTGTTTCAAAACCTGATAGGCAATGCAATAAAGTTCAGAGACCCAAATAGGCCAGCTGAAATAAGTGTCTCTGCTTCTAAAGAAGAAGGAGATTGGAAATTTTGTGTTTCAGACAATGGAATAGGAATATCACCTGAATACAAAGAAAAGATTTTTATTATTTACCAACGCTTACATGCAGGTAAGGATTATGAAGGAACAGGTATAGGGCTTGCTCATTGTAGGAAGATTGTGGACCTACATGGGGGGAAAATCTGGATGGAATCTGAACTGGGGAAAGGTAGTAAGTTTTATTTTACTATTCATGAAATAACTAGCGCTTAATCAAGGCTAAAAGTGCAGAGGTGGAGTTAAAATTTGAAAACACCCCAATACTTATTTTAGGGTGTTTTCAAATTCGTTTTTACAGGTAGCTTTCTTCAAACCGTTCAAAATGACAAGTATAGCCATTTGGATACCTTACTAAGTAATCCTGATGCTCTGGTTCCGCTGGCCAGAATGTACTAAAAGGTTCTAAAGTAGTGGCTACCTTACCGTCCCACTTGTTTGAATTATTGACAATTTTAATCATTTCTTCGGCTACTTTTTTTTCTTCCTCATTTTGGATGAAGATTGCTGAGCGATAACTCGATCCAATATCATTGCCTTGACGATCTACGGTCGTAGGGTTATGGATTCGGAAAAAATAGTCCAATAAATCCTTAAATGTCGTCTCATTTTGGTCATAAATAATTTCAATGCCTTCGGCATGCCCTGGATGATTTCTATAGGTCGGGTTATCATTTTCTCCACCGATATATCCTACTTCTGTATCTTTAACGCCTTTCTGTGTACGGAATAGGTCTTCCATTCCCCAAAAACATCCGCCAGCCAAATAAGCCTTTTTTAAATCTTCCATTTTTATCCCTATTTAATAATTGATAATGTTTTTCCATTTCTCACTGTCCCTGACTATTGCCTTTATAAAAGGGCAATAAGCTGTGGCTGTAAAACCTTCTTTTTCTATTTGTTTAAGGGTATTAAGAACCAACAGTTTTCCTATGCCTTGCCCTCTTTGCGATTGTGGAACTTCAGAGTGAATCAGGTCCAGATGATCGTTTTTTCTTCTATACGAAATGTAGGTAATTTGCCCTTTTTCTAATTCAAGATCAAAACGATTTTGTGAAGGTTTATGTTTTATCGATTTGTTCATTTTTCATCTCAGTTTTGATTGTTGAAGATTGTTGCAAAGTTCTATGAACGGGACATTTTGATGCAATATCTCTTAATCGCTCTCTTTGTTTTTCATCCAGATTGCCAACAAACTCCAGCGATTTTGCAAAAACATCCTTGTTTTCTCCTTCAATTACTTCTTTACTATGGTTTACATAGGTGTACACTTCTTTCAAGTCCCATTTTTTTCGTTCTGCATAGAGTTTGATGGTCATCACTGTGCAGGCTGATAGACCCGCAGATACCAACTCAAAAGGAGACATTCCGAAATCATAGCCTCCCACACTTTTGGGTTCGTCAGCTATAATGCCGTGGTTTTTGGTATTTATAAATGTAGTGAAATTATTGTCCACCAAATTTAAATGGGCCACCAACTGATGATTGTTAGGGTTGGGTGTTTCAAATGGACTAAGGTCAATGTATCGAGAAGCCCAGGAGGCAACCATGTCTCCAATATATATACTGTCTTCTTTTTTAGTAAGTAAATGGTCTGCACTGTCTAGGGAAACAAAGCTTTTAGGATGTTTAGCGTTGTGGTAAATTTCATGGGCATTATTAATACCTACGATTTCATCTATGGGGGAATGCATTACCAAAATTGGTTTCCGAAGCTTTTTAACTGTTTCGGGCAAATTGTGTTGTTTGAATCCATCCACAAATTCCCCACTGATTTTAAATTGTCTGCCGCCGATCAGCACCTCTGCTTCTTCATTTTTCTCCAATTCTTTGACTTGACCTTCAAATTGTTTTGTGACGTGCTGTACATCAGCCGGGGAGCCTATGGTTACAATTGCCTGTATATTATCAAGTTTTGATGCCGCTACAATTGCAGCCGCACCACCAAGTGAATGACCAATCATTAGCTTAGGGGCCTGATAATGTTTGGTAATGTAATTGTTTACTGCAATTAGATCGTCCACATTGGCTTCAAAGTGGCTATTGGCAAAGTCTCCCTCACTCTTTCCCAGTCCTGTAAAATCAAAACGTACCACAGCAATTCCTTTATTGTTAAGGGCTTGGCTTATGTTTCTAACCGCATTGAGTTGACTTGTGCAAGTAAAACAATGGGCGAATAGGGCAAATTGTTTTGGCTTTTGATGGTTAGGGAAATCGATGGAGGTTGCCAACTCATTTCCATTCTCATTTATGACTTTAATTCTATCGGTATTCATTTTGATAAGGTATAAAAATTAATGCCTACAAAAATTATATTGTTAAAGTGTAGTATTCCTTGTGTTTTCGTTGTTCTTAAGTTTTCATCGCTTAATTTTATCTTTCTCCTGGTTTACTCAGCAATTTTTCAACCGAAAATAGGCTTTGGGATTGTTTTTTATTCTTAACATTACAAATCTAGCTATGTTTAAGGCTTTTATGATAGGTTACTACACCCTATAAGTTGGCATAATTTCCCTAATCCGATAATCAAATTGAAAATAGGGGATTCTTTTTTTATTGTCTTTAAGCTATGGTATTCAATTCTAAAAATTTAACATTTATATTCATGGTAGAATGGTGGTATACCTTTTTGTATCAGAGTTGTGTATTTATGTAGATAGTGGGCATGAAAGGTATTGATTCAGGGGATAAAGTTTAATTATGAACTACATTTTTATTATATTGGTACATAAAATTGATGTAGACTAATTAAACCTTTAATCTTATGAGCCTTATTCCGTATGTTTCAATATTTTTTATGGTCTTTTATTTGTCAATAGTAATCGGGGCATTTTATTTGATTTATACTTGGGTCAATAAATTCATTTCGTTAAAAAAAGAGCAGAATGATCTGCTTCGAGAGATTGTAAAAAAGATGGATAAAAGTCAATAGACAAAATGGTTCAGCGCTTATTCTTGCTAAATCTCAAATGAACAATAACTGAAGGCAAAAAAAGAGGCAACCCAAAATGAGTTGCCTTTATTAATGTATTAAATGATATGGCGGGGTTTTTTAGCCCTGTGCCGTCTCTTCGTATGAATAGAAGGATTGATCTCTTCTGGCGAGAGAAGACTCTCCCTGAAGGAATTTATCTACCTCAACAGCGCATTCACGCCCTTCTGCAATGGCCCAAACAACGAGGGATTGACCTCTTCTCATGTCTCCGGCAAGGAATACCTTAGGAACAGAGCTTTGATAGTTTTTGGATTTCGGAAGACCGTTTTCCAATAGCTCTATATCAAAGGCTTTCAATAAACCTGATTTAGGTCCCAAATAACCGATGGCTAAAAATGCCAAGTCACATGGAAGTGTTCTTTCAGTTCCTTCGATTTCGAAAAATTGCATTCTGCCATTTTCCTCTTTCCATTCTATATCCACAACTGTGAGTCCTGTAACATTACCATTTTCGTCTTTGGTAAACTCTTTGGTAAGTACAGACCATACTCTATCAGCACCCTCTTCATGAGAACTAGAGGTTCTCAAAGTCATTGGCCATTCCGGCCAAGGGTTTAGGGTATTTCTAGACTGTGGAGGCTTAGGTAATAGTTCAAGTTGTGTAATTGAAGCTGCACCATGTCTATTGGAAGTACCTATACAGTCACTTCCTGTATCTCCTCCTCCAATTACAATTACATGTTTGCCTTTTGCATGGATAGGATTGCTTTCCAATTCTCCTGAATTTACTTGGTTTTGTCTACCTAGAAATTCCATTGCAAAATGAACCCCATTTGCATCCCTGTTATTGATTTTTAGGTCTCGTGGATGTTGTGCACCAGTAGTTAGAACCACGGCATCGAAGTTCTGAAGGATGTTTTCAGCTTTAATATTAAAGCCTACTTCAGTATCCTTGCTAAAGATAACTCCTTCAGCATTCATTACATCAACCCTACGGTCAATTACCCATTTCTCCAATTTGAAGTCAGGAATACCGTATCGAAGCAAGCCACCTACTTCTTTGTCTTTTTCAAAAACAGTTACTTCGTGCCCAGCTTGATTGATTTGGTCAGCTGCTGCAAGTCCTGAAGGACCAGAGCCTATTACGGCTACTTTTTTACCAGTTCTTTCAGAAGGTATGTTTGGCTTTACCAAGTTTAACTCATAAGCCTTTTCCGCTATACTCTTTTCAATCAATTCGATTGCTACCGGATCTTTATTGATGCCCAATACGCAACTTGCTTCACAAGGTGCCGGACATATTCTTCCTGTAAATTCTGGAAAATTGTTTGTTCCACGGAGTATTTGATAAGCCAGCTCCCATTCTTTTTGGTAAACGGCGTCATTAAATTCCGGAATGACATTTCCTAGAGGACAACCATTGTGACAAAAAGGTACACCACAATCCATGCACCTAGCTGCTTGTTGATTGAGCACTTTGTCATCCAAAGGCTTATATATCTCCTGGTAATCCTTTTTCCTTTCTTCAGGTGATCTGGATCCAGGTAGTTGTCTTTTGTATTTTAAGAAACCTTCTTTATCCGCCATCTTATACTAATGTTTTAGAATTTTCTAATGCTCTTTTTCTCAATACTTCTTTGTAATCCTTTGGAATTACCTTAATAAACCTGTCTTTGCCAGTTTCCCAGTCTTCCAATAGTCTACTTCCATTATTACTGGAGGTAAGCTCTACATGGCTTACTAGAGAGGATTTGATTGTAGCATAATCATCTTCATTAAGAGGATCAATGTCTACCATCTCTTTGTTGATATTGCCTAGGTTCTCTTTGAAGATATAAGCTATTCCACCACTCATACCAGCAGCGAAGTTTCTACCTATCTCTCCAAGAATGATTACCAAACCACCAGTCATGTATTCACAACCGTGGTCTCCGATACCTTCAACTACAGCTTCTACGCCTGAGTTTCTTACACAAAAACGTTCTCCAGCTTTTCCTTTTATAAATGACTGACCTGAAGTAGCACCATAAAAGGCCACATTGCCAATAATAATATTGTCTTCAGCTACAAAGTTGGCGTTTCGATTCGGGTAAACAACCAATTTTCCTCCTGATAGCCCTTTACCAAAGTAATCATTTGCTTCTCCTTCCAATTCAAAGGTGATACCTTTGGTCAAGAACCCACCGAAAGTTTGTCCAGCTGAACCTTGGAATTTAAAGTGAATGGTATTGTCTGGTAGTCCAGGACTTCCAAAGAACTTGGATACTTCATTTGAAAGCATGGCACCGACGGATCGATCCACATTGATGATGTCAAATGTTCCGGTTACTTTATTTGCTTGCTCTAAAGCAGGAGTAGCTGCTTCTATAAGTTTTCTGTCTAGTACCTTTTTCAGTCTGAAATCCTGATCAATTTGTTTGTGTATACCTACATGGTCAGGAACTTCTACTTTATGGAATATTGGACTCAAATCTAATTTATCCCATTTCCAATGATTCATCTGACCATTGGCCTCTTTTAGGATATTGCTTTGTCCAACCATTTCATTTACGGTCCTAAAGCCTAATGAAGCCATTATCTCTCTAAGGTCTTGGGCTAGGAAAGTAAAGAAATTCACTACATGATCAGGATTACCTGTGAATAATTTCCTTAACTCAGGGTTTTGAGTAGCTATACCCACTGGACATGTGTTCAGGTGGCACTTTCTCATCATTATACAACCCTCTACTACCAATGCGCCAGTAGAAATACCCCATTCTTCAGCTCCCAGAAGTACAGCAATTGCTAAATCTCTACCTGTTCTAAGCTGACCATCTGTTTGCAAGGTTACCCTGCTTCGGAGGTTATTTATTACTAAGGTTTGGTGTGCTTCTGATAAGCCTAGCTCCCATGGCAAACCTGCATGTCGGATAGAACTAAGTGGTGAGGCTCCAGTACCTCCGTCTGCTCCTGATATCAGGATTACGTCGGATTGAGCTTTGGCCACCCCAGCAGCTACGGTACCAACACCAGCTTGAGATACTAGTTTGACATTAATTCTTGCTTTTCTATTGGCATTTTTAAGATCATAGATCAACTGAGCCAAATCTTCAATCGAATAAATATCATGGTGAGGAGGAGGTGAAATCAAACCTACCCCTGGCGTAGAGTGTCTTACTCTTCCTATCCAATCATCTACTTTATGACCTGGAAGCTGTCCACCTTCTCCAGGCTTGGCTCCCTGGGCCATTTTAATTTGTAATTCAGCAGCGTTCGTCAGGTAATTACTCGTTACTCCAAACCTACCGGAAGCCACCTGCTTGATAGCAGATCTTTGCCAGTCGCCATTTTCTTTTTTCTCAAATCTTACTTCATCTTCTCCACCTTCACCACTGTTACTTTTGGCACCAATGCGGTTCATGGCAATGGCCAAAGTACTGTGTGCTTCGTGAGATATTGAGCCAAAAGACATGGCTCCTGTTGCGAAGCGTTTTAATATTGCCTCTACTGGCTCAACTTCATCTATCGGAACAGCAATTCTCTTTTTAAATTCCAGTAAGCCCCTCAATGTCATCGCATCTTTGGTCTGGTCATTGATTTTTTGTGCAAATTTCTTGTACAAATTATAATCTCCCAGTTGAGTGGACTTCTGTAAAAGGTGGATTGTTTCAGGGTTGAAAAGATGTTTTTCACCTCTTCGCTTCCATTGATAAATTCCACCAGCTTCTAATAGCGGGCTTTTGGTTTTGTAAGCAGTATGATGTCTTACAAGCACTTCATCTGCTAATTCATCAAATGAAACACCACTTATTCTACTAACAGTACCTTTGAAACATCTGTCGATTACCTCTGCTCCAAGGCCAATGGCTTCAAAGATTTGAGCACTTTGGTAGGACTGAAGTGTACTGATTCCCATTTTGGAAAGTACTTTAAGTAATCCTTTACCTATTGCTTCTTTATAGTTCTCAAATAATTTCTTTTGAGAAATCTTTTTGCTCAACATGCCATTTTCATTGAGCGATAGAAGTGTTTCTAAGGCCAAATAGGGGTTTATAGCACTTGCTCCGTAACCGATAGCTGTGGCAAAATGATGGGTTTCTCTGATATCCCCTGCTTCAATAACTATTCCTGCTTTGGTACGCAATTTTTGGTTCACCAGGTGATGGTGAACAGCGCCTACTGCCAGTAATGAAGGTATTGGTGCGGTATTATCTTTAGAATTTCTATCAGAAATGATAATAATGTTTTTTCCTTCTCCAATTGCATCTTCTGCAGCTTGGCACAATTTGTTTAAAGCTTCAAGCAAACGACCAGGTTTACCATCTGCTTCAAAATGTGCACTTAGCGTGGCAGAATGATAGCCTTTATCTTCAAGGTTTCTCAATTTCTCAAGGTCTTCATTTAGCAAGACGGGTTGAGAAATATGGATTTGTCGAGTATGTTTGGCACTTTCCTCGAGTATATTGAAACTTTCACCAATTCTGGTAAACAAAGACATTACCAAACGCTCCCTAATTGGATCAATTGGTGGATTACTCACCTGAGCAAACAACTGCTTAAAGTAGTTGGCGATATGCTGGCTTTGTTTGGAAAGTACGGCCAAAGGAGTATCTGCCCCCATGGATCCAATAGGCTCATAAGCCGTATCTCCCATTGGCGACAAGATTACTTTTAGGTCCTCTTGACTGTAACCAAATATGGTTTGTTTTTTCTTGATGTTTTCGGTACTGTAAGGGAAAGAAAGTTTTTCCGGAGTAGGGATCATTCTCAATTTTAGTCTTTCTTTCTTGATCCAGGAATCATAAGGCTTTCTATTGACAACTTCATCTTTAACTTCCTCATCAAAAGATACTTTACCTTTTTCTAAATCAGCAAGGAGCATTCTACCAGGGCTAATACGTCCTTTTTCTATAATTGTGGACTCTCTGATTGGTAGTGCACCGGCTTCAGAAGAAAGAATCAAGCGATCATCAGAGGTCACAAAGTACCTTAGAGGACGCAGACCATTTCTATCCAATGTTGCACCTAATGATTTACCATCTGTAAACAACAATGCTGCTGGACCATCCCAAGGCTCTACCAATGAGGCATGGAATTTATAAAAAGCTTTCTTCTTTTTATCCATTGTCTTATTGTCCTGCCAAGCTTCAGGAACAAGCATCATCATTACATGGGGAAGGCTTCTACCGCTTAGCGCAAGCAACTCAACCATTGAATCCAAGTTTGCTGAATCCGAATTTTTTGCGTTGGTAATTGGCATAAGCATTTGGAGCTCTTCATCAGTAAAATGCGCTGATTTCATCAATGTCTCCTTAGACCTCATTTTGTTGAGGTTACCACGGATGGTATTGATTTCTCCATTGTGTGATAAAAATCGGAAAGGCTGTGCTAGTCTCCAGTTAGGGAATGTGTTTGTAGAAAACCTAGAGTGTACTAGCGCTATGGCCGATTTAAGTTTATTGTTTTGTAAGTCTTTGTAAAAAGTCAAAACCTGATCTGTTCGTAGCTGACCTTTATAGATTACTGTTTGACTACTAAAACTAGCAAAGTAAAAAGCACTGTTAACTCCTGGTATAGTGGAGTTAAGAATCCTTGTTGAATAATTTCTTAGTACATAAAGCTTTCTTTCTAAATCAATTCCTGAAAGATTATCTTTATGCTGGACAAATACCTGCTCAATATTTGGCATTACTTCTAAAGCACCTGATCCAGGTACAGTATCATCAGTAGGTACAGCCCTATATCCGATGAGCTTAAAGCCCAATTCGTTGATTATCTTATTTAAGTTTGATTTGCACTTTTTGTATAGTTGTTTGTTGTTGGGGAAAAACACCATACCAACACCATAAAATCCTTCCTCAGGTAATCCAAAACCCAACCTTTGTGTTACCTCTTTCAGAAAAGTATGTGGCAATTGGATCAGGATGCCGGCACCATCGCCCGTCTTAGGGTCACTGCCTCGTCCTCCCCTATGCTCCATATTACTAAGCATTAGCAAAGCATCACTTATTGTTTCGTGGCTTTTATGGCCTTTAACGTTAACAACTGCCCCGATTCCGCAGGCATCATGCTCAAACTGTGAACGATATAAACCTTGATTCATTCTGTTAAATTTAATTGTATTAGGTATTGAATTCACTTTGAAAAATTCACAATTAATTTTTCAATTATTAAATTCTAGACAATAAAGGTAAAACAAAAATGAATTAATAGCTGAATATGAATCAAAAAATTATAATTAAGTCAATGAAGGAACGCCTTAATTAATCGACTGGAAAAACGCAAAATTCTGCCAAAGTCCAATATTTCAGTTAAATTTTCACCCTTAATAGGGAAAGACTGCCCCTTGAATTACGTATATAAGTCTAAAATTGCCAATTTTAAAACTACGAAAAAAAAAGAAATAAATGAACCCAGACTTCTAAAAATTAAATCAATCTTATAATTTAGGTGAATAAAAGCTTTTGGGAATCAATCAAACTGATCAGGGACATTTTTATCTATTGGTCCATCCAATACTACTTTTATTTTCTTAATTTTTCTGGTGTCTACTGCCATTATGGTAAACTCGAAATTATCGAACTTGATTACAGTACCGTTTTTCGGAAGGTTGGAGTTTAATTCCAATAATAATCCACCCAGAGATTCACTTTCACCCTTGACTTCATCAAACAATTGGATGTCCAAATCCAGCTTTTTGCAGAAATCATTCAATGAGATTTTACCTTCAAAAATATAGGTTTTATTATCTATCTTTTTGAAAAGGTATTCTTCGATTTCGTCGAACTCATCGTTGATGTCTCCTATGATTTCTTCTATAAGGTCTTCTAAAGTAACCAGGCCGGAAGTACCACCATATTCATCTACAACAATGGCCATGTGAACCCTTTTGTTCTTGAAGTCCTTTAGCAGGTCGGCCAATTTCTTGTTTTCAGGAATAAAATACCCTTTGCGGATTAGGTCTTTCCAGTTAAAATATTCGTCCTTTTCAATATGATCCAAAAGGTCTTTTATGTATAGAATTCCCTTGATTTGATCTATGGTTCCTTCATATACAGGTATTCTTGAGTAGCCGCTCTTGTTGATTTTGTCCATCAACTCATGAAAATTCATTTCCACATCCACCGCTGTCAAGTCCATTCTTGAGCGCATTACCTGTTTCACAGACAAGGTGCCAAAATTTACTATTCCTTTTAAAATATCCCGCTCGTTATTACTAGTGTCTACGGAAGTTATTTCTAAGGCATGGTGCAGTTCATCTACCGATAAAGAATACCCCTTTTTTTCGATACGCTTTTCTATAACGTCACTTATAGTCATTAGTAAATAGGACAGTGGTCCTAAAACCAAATAGAAAAAATAAAGAAATCCTGCGGTAAGTTTTGAGAAACTAACACTAGCAGCATTGGCATATACCTTGGGAACAATCTCCCCAATAAAAACAATAGAGAAGGTAACGCCTATTGTTTGAAAAAGGATGATTACTATACCTGTGGCATTACTGCCAAATAGGCTCCATGTGAAAAATGTGGTAAGGGTAACGATACTGATATTAATAAGGTTATTAAGAATCAGTATCGTACTCAGTAATTTTTGAGGGTTTTCAATCAGGGTAATGATCTTGTTTGACCTCGTGTCAGAAGCCACCCTGATTTCTTCAATATCCTCATGGTTCAAAGAAAAAAACGCTACTTCTGAGCCAGAAACTAAAGCTGAAACAATCAATAATGCAATAAATAATACTGCATTACCCACCAAATAAACCGGTGATACAGCTATGACATCTGTCAGGAGCAGCAAACTCGGATAGGGGTCGTCCATTAATTTATGAATATAATTTTATGCAAAACTAATGATTTTACCGAATTCCATTACTATTAAAATGGTAAATCATCTGCATCGCTGTCATTGCCATCATAAGCTGGGGTAGAAGAAGTGTTCATTCCAGCGTTTGTATTAGAGTTTTGAGCGGGGCTACTCTGTCCTCCACCTTGGGCATTTTCTTGCCCGCCAGTTCTTGAACCGAGCATGGTAAAACTCTGTACCCTTACTTTGGTCCTTTTACGGTTATTTCCCTGATCATCCTGCCAGGTGTCTGATTTTATTTTGCCCTCTACATATATCTGACTGCCTTTTTTCAAGTATTGTTCCGCAACTCTGGCCTGTCCATCCCACAGTTCCAAATCGTGCCATTCAGTATTTTCTACGCGGTTTCCAGAACGGTCTTTATAGGATTCTGTAGTAGCCAACCTTAGGTTTGCGACTACTTTGTCTCCTTCCAAGTGCTTTACTTCTGGGTCTGCACCCAAATTTCCCAATAAAATTACTTTATTAACTCCTGCCATTATTAAATTTTTTCGGTTATTTAAAAAGCTGATTAAATATAAACAATTAATTTTTTTGATTCAAGTAGTGAACAATCAATTTAGGTTTGCCTAAGGACTCTAGGGAAGACTCATTCACAAGTGCATAATTATTTTTTTCAACCCATTTCTCAAGCGCCTCTCTATACTTTGCTTTCAATTTTATATTCACAAAGGAAGCAAAAATTCTTTGATGTGTGAGTAGGTGTTTGAAGGGTTTTTCGGAACTTATATTATAATGAGGCTGCATATAATTGAGTTCTTTCGGCAATTCCAGGCTGTCGGGTTCAATATTTATGATGTCCTCCGGGGAGCTGTACTCTTCTAATGGAAAGTCTATCAGGCCTTGCCAGATGTCTTTTTCTTCTCGTTTTCTAACGACGGTAAAGTCATCCATCTGAATATGAAAGTATAAAAAATACCGTGATTTTATTTTCACTTTTTTTTCATTGACCGGAAGAACATTGACTAGTGCATTTTGAAAGGCATAACATTTGGAGCTTAGTGGGCATTGATTGCAAGTTGGGTTTTTTGGGACACATTGCAGTGCTCCGAACTCCATAATGGCCTGATTGTATTGGTCTGGAGATTCTTTAGGAATAAGTTTGTTGGCTAGCTTGTCAAATGCTTTTTTGCCATTGTTGGAAGAGATGTCTAAATCTAAGCCAAAATACCGGGACAAAACTCGGAAAACATTGCCATCAAGGACTGCAACTTGTTCTTTAAAGGCAAAAGAGGCTATAGCTGCGGCAGTATATGGACCGACCCCTTTTAGTTTTAATAAGGCTTTATAATTGTCAGGAAATTCACCATTTCTTTCATTTACTATAGATTGAGCACATGAGTGTAGGTTTCTTGCTCTACTATAATAGCCCAAGCCTTGCCAGGTTCTTAAAATTTCTGCTTGTGGTGCATTTGCCAGATCAACTACAGTAGGGAATCTTTCGATGAAAGCGTGGAAATAAGGTAAACCCTGGGCCACTCGGGTTTGTTGTAGGATTATTTCGGACAACCAAATGATATATGGACTGTTTGTCTCTCTCCAAGGTAGATTACGGCGATGAAGGGGGTACCAACGGAGTAGATTCTCAGTGAAATAGTTGAAACTCAAAATTTTAAAATTTTATTTTTATCAGATAATTGAACAAATGACGCTAATTTTATCGATTTAATTTTTTAATTGGAATGGATATCGTAAATTTGCACTCCCAAAATTAGTTGGTTAATAGGAGGTTAAGCCTCAATTGAATTACACAAAAAAAAATTAAGACAGTGACTAAAGCAGAGGTAATCACAAAGATTTCGGAGAAGACAGGTATCCAAAAGGATGATGTTACACAGACCGTTGAGGCGTTTTTCAAGGTTGTAAAAGATTCAATGGCAGAAGGAGAAAATATCTATGTTAGAGGTTTTGGCAGTTTTATTAACAAAAAAAGGGCTAAAAAAATTGCTAGGAATATCTCTAAAAACACAGCCATTGTGATTGATGAACATTACGTTCCAGCTTTTAAACCATCTAAATCATTTATTGAAAAAATTAAAAACAGCCAAAACGTAAAAGAATTGGCTCCTCAGGACTAAACCCCTGAAAGATTTGACTATGAAAAGATCCCAAATTATTTTCGTTGTTGCAGGTATTATTGTTTCCTACTTATTGTATAGCTTGCCCATGGTGGTAGTTGACAATGAGGATAAGGGGCTTTCTGAAGACGGAAATAGTCTGGGATCTGATTCATCAAGTGAAGAGAATAACCACGGGAATTCATTAAGTAGCAGCGACCTTGAGGTCATCGATAATTTGATGGCTGAGTTAGATGGAGAGGCTGGTACGGAAAATTTTGTTATATTCGCTGATTCAATTGCTAAAGTTTATCAAAGCGGAGGCAAATTGGATAGTGCTGCTTTTTATTACGGTCTGATTGCCGAGAAAGCGCCAGCTCCTGAAAATTGGGAGAAAGCGGGGAATGCCTATTATGAGGCATTTGGTTTTTCCATGGAAGAAATGAAGACCAAAAGGTTGGGAGATAAAACCCGCTTGTATTTGGGCAAAGTTTTGGAGGCCATGCCTGAAAGGCTTGATTTGAAAACCAAGATAGCGATGACATATGTGTCTTCAGCCAATCCTATGCAAGGCATTACCATGCTACGTGGGGTTTTGGAAGAAGATCCTACGAATGAGGAAGCCTTGTTCAATATGGGAATTTTGTCGATGCAGAGTGGTCAGTACAAAAGAGCTGTTGAACGTTTTGAAACACTTGTTGAGCATCACCCCGGAAATATTCAGGGGCAATTTTATTTGGGGGTAAGCTTGTTTGAATCCAATCAGAAGAAACTAGCTAAAACTCAATTAGAAGGATTACGTAAGCAAACTACAGATCCTCAGATTCTTTCGGGAATCGAGAATTACTTAGATAGATTATAATCAAAATATTGTTAAACTAAAACTATAAAATTATGCCTTGCGGAAAAAAAAGGAAGAGACATAAAATCGCTACACACAAGCGCAAAAAAAGATTGAGAAAAAACAGACACAAGAATAAGAAATAATCTTATTTCTGTACAATTAACACGTTCTTTTATTTCATAACAGAGACACAATTTGAGTTCAGAATTATTAATTGATTCATCTCAAAAAGGTAGTCGAATTGCCCTTCTCAAAGATAAAAGCTTGATTGAGCTTCATGTTGAAGAAGAAGACAATAAGTTTAAAGTCGGAGACATATATCTTGGTGTTGTAAAGAAAATCGTAAATGGCTTAAATGCTGCCTTCATAGACGTAGGTTACGAAAAAGATGCTTTTTTGCATTATCAAGATTTAGGACCACAGGTTAACAGCTTAAGTAAGCTGGTAAAATTAACCCGAAATAAAAACCACAAAGGTTTCGACCTGAAGGGTTTTGAAAACGAACCTGAAATAGACAAACTTGGTAAAATAAGCCAAGTTTTGTCTAAAAACAATCAGGTGTTGGTACAAGTTGTTAAAGAACCGATTTCTACGAAGGGGCCTAGATTATCCTGTGAGCTCTCCCTTGCTGGTCGATACTTGGTATTGGTGCCATTTTCTAATACAGTGAACGTATCCAAAAAAATACGTAGTGCTGATGAAAGAAAAAGGTTATCCCGGCTTATCACTTCCATCAAACCGGCAAACTTCGGTGTGATCATCCGTACAGTGGCAGAAGGACAATCTGTCACCGAATTGGATAAAGACCTCAGGTCTCTTTTAGAGACTTGGGAAGATGGAATGCGAAAGCTTCAGAAAGCCAAAGTTAAAGACAAAATCATCGGAGAAATGAGTTTGGCTTCTTCTATAATTAGAGACCTACTCAACGAATCTTTCGACGCAATCACGGTAGAAGATGAAGTAATTTATGATCAGATGCGGTCTTATATAAGATCCATTGCTCCAGAAAAAGAAAAAATTGTTAAGCTTTACAACGGAAAAGCGAAGCTCTTTGAAAGTTTTGGTATTGAAAAACAGATCAAAAGCCTGTTTGGAACTACTGTTAGTCTCCCCCAAGGCGGTTATCTCATTATTGAGCATACAGAAGCCTTGCATGTAGTGGATGTTAACAGCGGTAACAAATCAAATCAGGAAAGTGATCAGGAAAATACTGGCCTGAAAACCAACATGGTGGCCGTAAAAGAAATTGCAAGGCAACTAAGGCTTCGCGATATGGGAGGAATAATTGTGATTGATTTTATCGATATGAAAAAGGCCGAGAACAAAAGGGCTATTTTTGAAGCGATGAAGGACGCAATGAGAGATGACCGATCCAAAAATACGGTACTCCCACTTACCAAGTTTGGATTGATGCAAATCACCAGACAACGCGTTAGACCTGAAATGAACATAGTAACCAAAGAAATTTGTCCTTCTTGTAATGGTACAGGCAAAATACAGGCCTCCATACTTGTGGCAGATAAACTGGTAAAAGATTTAGAGCACATTGCAGTTCACCAAAACGAATCAAAGATTAAAATTGCATTGCACCCTTATTTACATGCCTATTTTACACATGGCATTTATTCTAAAAGGATGCAGTGGTTTTTTAAATATTATAAATGGATCAACCTGGTTAAAGATTCTTCACTACCGGTGACGGAGTATAAATTCCTGGATATTTCAGGAGAACCTTTAGAAATAATTATTAAAAGCGAGTCTGAATAGACTCGCTTTTTTTTATGCCTATTTTTTTTTTATCCTTGCATCTTAAACCCGAAATATCAATGTCGTTTAGTTAAGGTTTATAAGTTATAAAA
>TARA_R110001599_G_scaffold3560_1_pt1 | contig 16962 bp, 12 predicted proteins | sample TARA_R110001599 | Tara Oceans TARA_R110001599 (sample SAMEA4398360) | marine metagenome | biome: Polar Biome; feature: [MES] marine water layer (ENVO:01000295) within the mesopelagic zone...; material: water (ENVO:00002006), including particulate matter (ENVO:01000060) such as...... | reverse complement strand
TCTACCTGGGAAGGCATTCGCGCCGCCGAGGTGCTTGAACGCGAAGGGATTCAGTGCAACCTGACGCTGCTGTTCAGCGATGCCCAGGCTCAGGCCTGTTTTGATGCCGGAGTGTTTCTGATTTCACCCTTCGTAGGCCGCGTGACCGATTGGTACAAAAAAGAGACCGGCAACGACTACACGTCGGAAAACGACCCGGGCGTTCAGTTCGTGCAAGGCGTTTGCCAACGTGCCAACCAGGGCGGCTACGACACCGTGGTAATGGGCGCAAGCTTCCGTAATACCGGGCAGGTACTTGCATTGGCAGGCTGCCCACGGCTGACCATTTCGCCTGCATTACTGGAAGAGCTGGATGCCACCGAAGGCAGCGTTGCTGCGCAAATTCAAGCGGGTGAAGGCAGTGGCAAGCCTACCGAGCCATTGAACGAAGCCGCTTTCCGCTGGGGCCACAATCAGGATGCCATGGCCAACGACAAGCTGGCCGATGGCATCCGCCGCTTCCACGACGACCAGCTTGAGTTAGAGAGCCTGATTGATAAGCGGTTAGGCTGAAATATAAGCTAGCCCATAGCTTAAGCGCGTCGGGGTTAGGGGGCCCCTAACCCTGACGCCGTTATACATTCGGGTACAGGGAGAAAGCCTTATGGATGCCACCCTGAGCCAACTGTTGGAATCTATCGAATTAACCCCCGTCGGCGGTTTGCAGTCGCTCAGTGGGGGTGACATTGCTGCTGTATACCGCCTGGAGACCCGTCAGGGGCAGGTGGTGATTAAACACGACGATACGGCGCGGCTGCGTGGCGAAGCCGAAGGGCTGCGTGCGTTGCGTGGTGCCTGTTCATCGCTGGTAGTGCCAGAGGTGTTAGGTTTGGCAGAAGGCTGGCTGATCATTGAGTCATTGGACACCGTGCCCGCTGGGCAGAAGAGCGAAGCGGCGCTTGGCGAAGGGCTGCGCGGTTTGCACAGCGTGATTGGCGATGCCCACGGCTGGCATCAGGATAACGCTTGTGGGCGCACACCCCAGCCGAATGCCCCGCTCAGCGACGGTCGAGCTTTCCAGCGCGAGCGCCGCTTGCTCCCTCTGTGTGAGGCGTGCCACCAGCGTGGGCTATTGGACAGCGAGCTGCGTGGCCGTATCGAACGCTTGGCCCACGATTTGGAGCGCTGGCTGCCCGATGCGCCGCCCAGCTTGCTGCACGGTGATTTGTGGTCAGGGAATGTACTCTTCACTACAAAAGGGCCGGCGATCATCGATCCGGCAGTGTATCGCCACTACCCGGCAGTGGACGTGGCGATGCTGACGCTATTTGGCTCGCCGGGAGAGGCATTTTTTGACGCCTACTGGAACGGCGACGCCCCGACCAGCTGGCCGAGGCGTGAAGCTCTGTTTCAGCTTTACCCACTGTTGAATCACCTGGTGCTGTTCGGTGCCGGCTATCGTTCTGCGGTTGAACGCTGCGTGGCGAGGCTTGAGTCCTTCGCCTGACTTACCAGGGCTTATGTTTTTACCAGGACCTATGTGTTACCAGGATTTAGGTTTTACCAAGATTTATAGGGCAAAAACTTACCATTCAAGGTTAATAGTACCCGGTCGCCTTTGGGATCTTCGATTTTGTCGACCTCCATGGTGAAATCGATGGCGCTCATAATGCCGTCGCCAAATTTCTCCTGCACCACGTCTTTTAGGGTCTCACCGTACACACCAACGACTTCATAGAGGCGGTAGATAAATGGATCCTGGGGGATCGCTTCATCCCAGGCTTTAGTGGGAAAGGCCACTAAGGCTTCTGCCGCATCGCTCTCCACGCCAAGGGTGTCACACAGCTTAGCGGCAACCTCTTGGCTGGCGCTGTTCATGCCGTAACAGGCGGAAGCCACCCATACCGGCGACATGCCGACCGCTTTGCCAATATCTTCCCAGCTCATTTTTTTACGCGCTTTGGCGGCGAGCAGGGTGTGACGCATTTCGAGTTTATCCATTAGGGTTTCTCCTATAAAGGGGGCTTTGGCCTATTAGGCTGTGATCAAGACAGCACCTTTTTGGGCTGAGTACGGACGTGGGTGGTATAGAGAACCAAGCCAACCAGGGTTAGGCCGCCTACCAGGTTACCCAGTACCGTGGGGATTTCGTTCCACATAATGTATTGATACAGCGTGAAGTCAGCGCCCAGCATGAGGCCAATTGGGAACAGAAACATGTTGACCACTGAGTGCTCAAAACCAAGGTAGAAGAAGACAATAATCGGCATCCACATGGCCATGATTTTGCCGGAAACCGTTGTGGAGATGGCGGCACCTACCACGCCCATGGATACCATCCAGTTGCAGAACATGCCTCTCAGAAAAAGCACAATCCAACCGGCAAGCCCCGCCTCCTGATAACCCACCGTGCGGCTTTCACCAACGGCCATCATCGTTTGGCCGACAGCGTTGATCTCCTCTGTGCCGCCCATGGTGAAATTCAGGTAGCCGAAGGTGGCGATAAATAGGGCGCCCCCAAGGTTGCCAAGCCCTACCAGAGCCCAGCACTTCAGCATGCGCGGCAGTGTCACTCCGGGTCTTTTGTCGAGCCATGCAATTGGCACCAGCATAAAAACCCCGGTGAGCAGGTCATAGCCCATCAGGTAGAGCATCACAAAGCCCACGGGGAAGAGTAGTGCCCCAATCAAAAAGTGGCCTGTTTGCGTCGCGATGGTGATGGCAAAAATAACCGCCAACGCCAGAGTCGCTCCTGCCATAAAGGCGCGGATAAGCGTATCCCGGGTGCCCATATAGACTTTTGACTCACCCTGATCCACCAACTTGGTGACAAATTCACTGGGCATTAGATAAGACATAAATATGTCTCCTGTGTCATTTCGGTTAATTAACGCCTAACCCAAGAGTTTTAGTGTTTCCTGATAGGAGCAATAAAACCGATGGCTGCGCCGTCCTGGTGCAAAAGAGATTAAGCGTGTGGCGCTATCGCACTATCCTCCCATCCAGTGCTATTTGTGTGCCAACTCGCGCATATGATTTCTAATATTTTGTTTTGAATGGATTAATTTATTTTTTAGAGGATGTTTTTGGAGCGTTTAAGGTGTTACGAAATATCGTAAACTACGATATTTCGTTGTTTTAGTGACGAAATGTCGTAACTGGCGCGGTAATTGAATGGTGATGGGACAACTCATTTGAGACCGACACTAATGGATGAGCCTGAACGTCATCACGCTTTTGCGTTGATGGGTGGCTTTTCGCCTCTGGCGATGATTTTGGTCGATCCGTTTGCCGACCAACTGCTCGCTGCGAATTATGCCGCTTGCGCGCTGCTCAATATTGATGAAGCAATGCCTTTGGAGGCACCGTTTAGCCATCGCTTGGGTGCTTCGCTGTCACTATGGGTGAGCTTCACCGATGAAGCGCTAACACACAAAGCGGCCTGGTCGGATGACCTGGTGATGTTAGATATGCTGCGCCAGCCGTATCGAGTTGAGGTTTATGCTCAGCGTATCGACGACTCTTCACAGCTGTTGCTGACGCTTATAGACCGCAATAAAGCTGAGCAGCGGCGAGCAAAAGCGGAATTAGGCCGCCAGCACCGCCAGGGTGAGGTGGGTTGGCAGCGGGTCGAGCAGGTATTCGAGCGGATTGAAAAGCAGAACCAACTGATTCTTGGCGCAGCGGGCGAGGGGATTTACGGTCTGGATGCCGAAGGCAAAACAACCTTCGTTAATCCTGCCGCCGAACGAATTCTGGGTTGGAGTACCGAGGATATGGTGGGCCACGACGCTCACCTGATGTTCCACCACACCCACGCCGATGGCAGTCACTTCCCGGTGCAGCAGTGCCCTATTCACGCCTCGTTTAGCGACGGCCAGGTGCATCACGTCGATAACGAGGTGTTCTGGCACAAAAATGGTGAGGCGATTCCCGTTGAGTACACGAGTACACCGATTTTTGAAATGGGGCGTTTGGTCGGGGCGGTGGTGCTGTTTCGTGATATTCGTGAGCGCAAGCGCGCTGAGCAGCAGTTGCGTGATGCCCTTGCTGAGGTGGAGTCACTCAAGCAGCGCCTCGAACTGGAAAATGAGTACCTCCAGGAAGAGATAAAAGCGGAGCTAAACCATCGCGATATTGTCGGCAATAGTCCGGCAGTGGCCAAGCTGATTCAGCAGATTGAGCTGGTTGCACCCACTAGCGCCAACGTGTTGATTAGCGGCGAGTCAGGCACCGGTAAAGAGCTGATTGCCCGCGCCATCCATGCGGGGAGTACGCGCAGTGATCGACCGCTGATCCGCGTGAACTGTGCGGCTATTCCCCGTGATCTGTTTGAGAGCGAGTTTTTTGGCCATGTAAAAGGGGCCTTTACCGGCGCGGTGCAGGATCGCCCAGGGCGTTTTGAGCTTGCCCACGGCGGCACGTTATTTTTGGATGAAGTCGGTGAAATCCCCCTGGAGCTGCAGAGTAAGCTGTTGCGGGTGCTGCAGGATCAGCAGTTTGAGCGCGTAGGCGATAACCGTACCCGCGAAGTGGATGTGCGGGTGATTGCCGCCACCAATCGCGAACTGCGCGACATGATCGATGCGGGCCACTTTCGTGAAGATCTCTATTTTCGACTCAATGTGTTTCCTATTGATTCGGTACCGCTGCGCAAGCGGATTGAGGATGTGCCGCTATTGGCGCGGCACTTTTTACAGCGTGCCTGCCTGAAATTTAATAAGCCGGGAGTGCGCATTCCCCCCGCCCAGTTGGAGATTCTGCAGCGCTACCCATGGCCAGGCAACATTCGTGAACTGGAAAACATCATCGAGCGCCAAGTCATCGTGACCCAGGATCGACGCTTAATGTTTGATGACCTGCTGTCGGGAGAGCCGTCGCGCTCGATGGGCCGTGCTCAACCAATGCCGACGTTGCTCCACACCAGCGGAGAGCAAAGTAAAGCAACGCTGCTGACTGAGCAGGCGCTGAGCCAACGTCGGCGGGCGAGCACGATTGCCGCTCTGGAACAGGCGAGAGGTAAAATTTCTGGGGCCGGGGGGGCGGCAGAACTGCTTGGTATTAAACCCACTACGCTGGCCTCGCGGCTAACTAAATGGGGTATCGATGCGCGGGGATTTCGTAAAAGAGCGCCGCATTAATCGCCAAACCACCATGCTTTGGACTAAGGTAAGTTGGATGCGACTTGACAACAGGCTGCACACATATTTATAGATTGTTCAAGGCTAGCATACATACATGAATGTAACTATAATGCTCATCTTTCTGAATGGCTTAACGTGCGAGTGGCTTAATTTTCTGCAGGACAAGCAGGCTGAGAGACTAAGCGCGTTTACCATCTGACGCTGATACCTAGAGGCAATCCCATGCGACTGGCACACTGGGCAGTCAATGCCCCTTTACGACCCCTACTGTTAGCGGTATTCACCGCTTCTTTTGTATTGCCTGCTCAAGCTGCTGATCTCATCACGATTACCCGTGATGCGTTAGACAACAACGCTGAGCTTGCTTCGGCGCGCTCGGAGTATTTGGGTGTTGAAGCAGGCAGAGACGTTGCCCGCGGTGGGTTACTCCCCCAAATTAACGCCTCGGGCACCGTGGCGCACAACGAGCAGTATGAAAGTCAGGGTTCATCCCGAGCGGGAACAGGGGCTGGAACGGGTAATGTGAGCGCCGGTGATGACCGTTACAACACCGTAGCGCTCACCCTTGAAGCCACCCAAGCGCTTTATGATGAGGTCACGCGCCGCCAAGTCACTCAGGCCGAGCGGCAGATTGACCAGCAGGTATACCTGCTGGCAGCTACCGAACAGCAGCTATTAATTGACGTGGCCAGCGCCTATTTTGATATTTTGCGGGCTTATGAAGTCCTCGAAGCGCGTTTTGCCCAAGAGCGAGCCATTGGCCGTCAGCTTGAACAGGCAGGCGAGCAGTTTGAGGTCGGTTTGATTGCGATTACCGAAGTCGAAGAGGCCCGGGCTACCTTTGACCAGTCCCGTGCTGATCGCATTGCCGCAGAGAGTAATCTGCAGGTGGCATTTGAGGCTCTGGAGCAGTTGACCGGCCAGCGCTACGCCAGTATTGAAGCGTTGGGCGACAGTATGCCAATCGCCCTCCCGGAACCCAGCAACCGCGACTACTGGGTAGAGCAAGCCATTGAGCGCAATCCTCAGGTATTGGCGCAACAGGCGGGGATTGAGGTATCACGCAGCGGTGTGGAAATTGCCCGTGCGGGTCGTTTGCCCACCCTTTCAGCCTTTGGCAACTATCAGTATGGCGACAGTGATATTGATAACACCACTGGAAATGACTCCTCTAGCCAAGTAGGCATACGCGCTAATTTACCCGTCTACACCGGCGGCAGTACCAGCGCCAGCATCCGCCAGGGGACTTATCAACTTGAAAGCAGCCAGTATGATTTCGAGTCCCAGCGTCGTTCGTCAATTCAACAGGTTCGCTCTCTGTACACTCAAGTCAGCAACGATGTGGAAACTGTCGAGGCTCGCGAGCAGGCCATTGTATCCAACCAAAGTGCGCTGGAAGCGACGCGCGCCGGTTACGAAGTCGGCACCCGTAACATCGTGGACGTTTTGAACGCTGAGCAGAATTTGTATAACGCCATCGCCAACTACGCCGAGGCTCGCTACGACTATGTCGTTAACCTGCTCTCACTGCGTCAGCAGGCCGGGCGCCTGGATGTAGACGCCATTGAAGAAGTCAATGCGTGGTTAACCGGCGATGAGGTGAATTTCACCTTGCCCGAAAGCGGTGGCAACGACCGCTATGAGTCCGCGCTCAACATCGGTGCACCGCCCCAACCTGGCACGTAATGGCTTGTCGGTTGGAAGTGATTCTGGTGCGCATGTGCTATCGGTCACCTTAAAAAAGATATATGGGAATGCAACGTATGAAGAAGATGATTCACTCACGCCGAGCGAGTCTGGTGACGCTAGTAGCTGCGCTGGCACTTTCAGCCTGCGGTCAAGAACAAGCCGAGGCGCCTCAACAGGGTGCCCAGCAAGAAGCTCCACCTCATAAGGTCGAAGTGGCCGAAATGGTGCGTCAAGATATACCGTTGGATAAGTCGTACCCCTCACTGCTACGCAGTGATGATGAAGTCACTTTGGTGGCCCGAGTCAATGGGTTTCTGGAGGAACGCCACTTTGAACCCGGCCAGTTGGTGGAGGAGGGGGATCGTCTTTACACCATCGAGCCCGATCTTTACCAGGCCACGGTCAATCAGCGTGAAGCCGATTTACAGAGCGCTCGTGCCGAGCTTGCCCGCGCCCAGCGTGATGCCCAGCGTTTCGAGCAGTTATTAAGCCAAAACTCAGTGAGTCGCCAGCAGTATGATCAGGCGTTGGCCGACCAACGAGTAGCTCAGGCGAGCGTCGCCCAAGCAGAAGCCGCTTTGACCAGTGCCAACCTGGATTTAGGCTATTCCCAGGTGACGGCTCCTGTCTCAGGCATGATCGGTTTGAGCCAAGTTAACGTGGGCAATTTGGTGACTTCGGGTACGGAGCTGGCTACGATCACCCCGCTGGATCCGCTGGAAGTTCGTTTCCAACTGCCTCAGCGGGATGCCTTTGAGCTGCGTCGTCAGTTGAGTGACGGCGGTGATACGTCGGATATTCGTGCGCGGTTGAGCATTCCTGGCGTGAGTGGCGGCAGCGATTCCGAATTAGAAGGGCATTTGGACTTCCTGGGCTCACGAGTCGATAGCGGCACCAGTACCGTGCAGGCATCCGCAACCTTCGAAAACCCTGAGGCGACCGTACTGCCCGGCCAATTTGTACGTGTACGCATCGAGGGCCTGAAGCGTTTTGATGTGATGGCAGTCCCGGAAATTGCCGTTACCCAAGGGCTAATGGGCCCGCAAGTGTTTGTCCTGGATGACGAGGACAAAGCCCGCGAAAGGACTGTTTCATTGGGCGAAGTGGCTGGCCCATGGCAGTTGATTCGTGAGGGGCTTGAGCCGGGAGATCGTGTAGTGGTCGGCGACCCCGCTGGTTTAGAGCCGGGTATGGTGATTGATCCTCAGCCGTTTGCTGGTAACGCTGAGGACATCGTTGAAGATGTGGAGCAAGAAGAGGCCCAACAGCAGTCTGAAGCAGCAGAGACAATGGAAGAGGGGGCAGCCGATGGTCAGCCCGCTGAAGGGGAAGAGGGTGCGCAATAATGAACTTCTCTAACTTCTTCATCAGCCGCCCGATATTTGCCACGGTATTGGCGATTATCGTGACGTTGGTGGGCGTGATGTCCATGCGTATTCTACCGATTGAGCAGTATCCCAGCGTGGTGCCGCCGACGGTATCGGTGCAAGCGCAGTTCCCTGGGGCGGACGCTGAAACCGTTGCGCAAACGGTGGCGGCTCCCATCGCCGAAGCCATTAACGGCGTTGAGAACATGCTTTATATGACCTCCAACAGCGCCGATAACGGCCTCATGAGCTTGAGCGTGGCGTTTGACATCGGCACCGACGGCGACATTAACACCATCAACGTCAACAACCGGGTTCAGGGAGCGCTTTCGCAGTTACCTGAGGCCGTGCAGTCACAAGGTGTCACCGTAGAGCTGCGCTCTGACTCGATTTTGATGTTTATCGCGTTGACCTCGCCTGATGGCGACTACGACAACATCTATATGCAGAACTACGCCACCCTTAACGTGCTTGATGAACTGCGCCAGGTGCCGGGTGTGGGTAATGCCGAGGTGTTGGGCGGCGGCGAGTTTGCCATGCGTATCTGGATGGATCCGGATAAGTTGGCCCAGTACGACCTGACGCCCAGTGAAGTGGCCAGCGCGATTAGGGCACAAAATACTGAAGTGCCTGCGGGCAATTTGGCATCGACGCCGCAAAGTGAGCCGCGTGCGTACACCTATACGATTACCGCTGGCGGCCGCCTTAATAATGTCGACGACTTCCGTAATATTTACCTACGCACCAATAACGACGGCTCTTCGCTACACTTGGAAGACGTCGCGCGTATTGAACTTGGGGCATCTTTTTACGGGGTTGATGCGCGTTTGAACGGCTCAACCATGACGCCGATTATTATTAACCAGCAGCCCGGTGCTAACGCGCTGGAAACTGCGCAGGGTGTGCGGGATACCATGGAGGAACTGGCCGGTCGCTTCCCGCCCGGGCTTGAGTATGTTGCCCCTTATGATACCACCCTGTTTATTGATGCCTCCGTGGAAACGGTGCTCCACACCTTTATTGAAGCCTTTCTGATCGTTATCGTCATTCTGTTTATTTTCCTGCAGAACTGGCGTTTCACCGTGATTGCCATGTCGGTGGTGCCGGTTGCGGTCGTAGGTACCTTCGCAGGCTTCTACATGTTTGGTTTTTCAATCAACTTGCTGACGCTATTTGCCTTGGTGCTATCGATAGGGATAGTGGTCGACGATGCCATTCTTGTAGTGGAAAACGTCGAGCGCGTGCTGAGTGAAGAGGACGATATCAGTGTACGCGACGCGACTATTCGGGCGATGAAAGAAGTCGGCGGGCCGGTGATTGCGACCTCGTTGATCATGGCAGCCGTGTTTGTACCCGTGGCTTTTCTGGGCGGCTTTACTGGGCAGATTTACCAGCAGTTTGCAATTACCGTGGCGATCTCGGTGGCCATTTCGGCGTTAATGGCGCTAACCTTTACCCCTGCTCTGTCAGCGATTTTTATCAAGCACAAAATCGCCGGTGCCGGGCAGTCCAAATTCAAGCGCGCACTAAATACACCGCTACGCCTGTTTGACCGACTGTTTGCGGGGATCACCGCTGCCTATATGTGGGTCGTAAAAGGCTTGGTACGGTTTTGGGTATTGGCATTAGCGCTCACGGTAGCGACAGGGGTTGGTTCCTACTGGCTCTACGCCAATACACCTTCAACACTGGTGCCGGAAACCGACCAGGGGGTTGTGCTGGTCAGCGTGTCGCTTCCTGACGCTGCGTCGCTGGATCGCACCCAGCGCTATATGTCAAAACTCAGTGCAGCGATTGAAGATATTCCCGGTGTGGAATATTCCTCCGCGGTGGCGGGCTATGACATTTTGTCGAGTTCCGTGAATACCGCTCGGGGGGTAATGTTTATCAATCTAAGCCCTTGGTCTGAGCGTGATTTGACTGCCACCGAACTTGTAGGGCGCATTATGGGGTTGGGCGCCAGTATTGATGGTGGTTCCGCGATGGCCTTTAACTTGCCACCTATCATGGGGCTTTCGACCACCGGTGGGTTTACCGGCTACTTGCAGTCCTTTGATGGTGCATCGGCACGTGAGCTGTATGAAGCATCGCTGCAAATCATGCAGAAAGCTAACCAGCATCCTGCCTTGAACCGGGTATTTACAACGTTCAACGTTAATGTCCCGTCTTATCGTGCCAACATTGATCAGCAAAAAGCATTAAGTTACGGCGTGGCGCTGGAGAACATTAACTCGGCTCTGGGTAATACCTTTGGTAACGGCTTTGTGAACTACTTCAGCTATCAAAACCGTAATTTTCAGGTCTATCTACAAAACGAAGATGAATTCCGGAAGACGCCGGAAGACGTCAGCAGCGTTTACGTGCGTGGCGGAAATGGCGAACGTATTCCGCTCTCTGAATTTGTCGAGCTTGAGCGCCAAACCGGTCCGTCGGTAGTGTCCCGTTTCGGCGTTTATGCCGGTGCAATGTTCCAGGGTGAGCCAGCTGCTGGTTATAGCTCAGCTCAGGCGATCGAAGCAATGAACGAAGTCGTGGAGGAAGCGCTGGGCAGCAACTGGGGCATGGGCTGGACGGGTACCGCATACCAAGAGTCCAATATGGGCAGCGCCGCGACGCTAGCGATTGTCTTCGGCCTATTGATGGTCTTCCTGATCCTGGCGGCTCAGTATGAGAGTTGGTCTTTACCGCTAGCGGTATTGACTGCAACGCCTTTTGCTTTCCTGGGGGGTATTGGCGGTATCGCGTTGCGCGGGCTGGACACCAGTGTGTATGTGCAGATCGGCATGTTGGTGGTGGTCGGGCTTGCGGCGAAGAATGCCATCCTGATTGTTGAATTCGCCGAACTGCAGCGTAAGGAGCAGGGAAAATCAATCCGTGAAGCGGCGATTACAGCAGCAGAGCTGCGCTTTCGCCCCATCGTGATGACCTCCCTGGCATTTATCTTTGGTACCTTACCGCTCGCATTGGCGACCGGTGCCAGCGATGTGAGCAGTCATCACATTGGTACCACGGTCGCCATGGGTATGTTCTCAGTTGCCACTTTGGGCAGCCTGTTTATTCCCAGCTTCTACGCCATGATTGCAACCGTTTCTGATTGGCTAGGTCGCAAGATGAAAGGGAATAGGCATGATAGCTCACAGTCGGCACTTGAGCATGACAAAGCCTAGTCCTTAGCGATTAACCACCATCAAGAACAGGCGGGTGCTATCTTCGGATGGCACCCGCTTTTTATTGCGGTCACGATAATCAAGCTAGCTGACTAAGATCAAGGTAGAGGTGGCGCCCAAAAGCTAATCTGGACTAAGCTGGAAGTAACAATACATCACCGGCTAAGTACCGGGGGAGGCGCCATCATGAACGATCTACTGCACGCTGCTACGCAGTTTCCGACCATCGTCTTTACGTTGCTACTCGGGTTGTTGGCTCTTTACTGGCTGTTAGTGATTATCCGTTTAGCCCCTCTGGAGCTGTTTGAACGCGATAGCCTCAAAGAAGACCATCTCGCCAGCACGCTGGTTTCTCTAGGCTTCGCTGGGGTTCCCGCGACGCTGGCCTTGACGGTGATTCTGACCATTGCAGCAGTGCTTACATTGGCGATCGAACTACTGGTATTGCGGTGGCTACCGCTTGGCTTGATACGTATACCGGTAGGGGTGCTGGTGCTATGGGCTACGCTGGTGGTTGCTTCGCCTTTGGCGGCGATGCTCTGCCAGGCCTTGCACCGTGGGCTGCACCGTTATCGCCCCTTCACGCGCCGCTGTTTACTGGGGCAAACGGTGGTGGTGACTGAGCGCGAAGGTACTGGTGGGCAGGCGTTCGCAGTCATTGATAATGAGCCCAATAGCAGGGTCAAACTGCTGAGCAAGCACGATGCCCTACCTGTACAGGGGGAGCGCCGAGTGCTGGTGAAGTACTTACCTGAAGAGGGCGCCTATCGCAGCGTCTCTGAGAAGGCGTATCTCGAAACGCGAGTTCGTTTGAATAGACTGCGGCTAAACCAGAAAAATCGCCACTCAACCCATTACTCCACCTCCCACTAATACGACGTTCTATCTGAAGGGCGTCACCGGGAAGCCTAAATGCTAGGCATCCCGGTTATTTCCAACGCCGCCACTGCTGTGTCAGCCACTGCACTGCACGCTGCCAGACAGTGGCGTTTTGCGTCTTATCAACGGAGGTAGGACGAGGTGCGGGGCGGTTTAAAAAGTCGTGAATGGGGTCTACCTGTGCTGGTTTATCCAGCATGGGCGCATGACCACAGTCAGGCACTGTAAGCGTCACAAGCTTAGGCTGTGCTTCGGTCATCCGCGGTAGTGTTTCCGGGTCTAAAAGTGTGGACTCCTCACCGCGTATCACCATCGTCGGGCAGCGAATGTTCGCCCAGTCTGCCCACATGTCGCGCGGCGTATCGTGTACAAACTGCTCGCCGATGCGCGGATCAAAGTGATACGTCCAACTACCATCCGGTAACCGACGGGCACTGTTGAGCGCTAGTTCGCGCCATGCGGATTCACCGGTAATACCGAAACTAGCGTAGTGCTGATTGAGCTCTTGTTGGAGTTCGCTGAAGTTAGAGAAGCGGTGGGTAACGCCGAAATAGCTGGAGAGACCAATAAGACCCTGCGTGTTCAGCTCGGGGCCCACATCGTTAAGAATCAGCCGGGAAATACGCCCACTGTGTTGTGGGTCAGCGGCGATCAACATACCTAGCAGGCCACCCATCGAGGTGCCCAGCCAATCGATGTAATCGAGTTCAAAGTGGTCAAGCAGTGCGATTGCTACTGTCACGTAATGGCTATAAAGGTAGTCGTGAGCAGGGAAAAGCGACCAGCTTGATAAGCCGCGGCCCGGGGTGTCTGGGGCGATAATCCGCCATTCACTGCCGAGTTCCCGCGCCAGCGCGCTAAAGTCGCCACCGTGACGAGCAAAGCCATGCCAGGCGATCAAAGTGCGGGGGGCAGTAGGGTTCCAAATGCGTACGGCGACTTCTAATTCGCGTATGCGAACAAACTCCAAGGCATCCATAGGGTACTCACACGGCTAGAACAGTGGGGCCAGTATAAGCATACTTGCTGCATTGCAGCGAGAGTGGGTGCAATGTTTAACGCTGCATCATGCGAATAGAGGTATCAATCAGCTCGCCACCGCGTTCCCGAATCGAAAAAGCTCCGGGGTTACGTAGCCAGTCGTGGAACAGGCCTCCCAGCATGGACTGCATCAAGCGCGTTGCAATTTCGGGGCTAAGGTCTTCGCGCAACAATTGTTGCTGCTCAGCGAGCACAAAGACATTCAGCATCTCTTCAAAACACTCGTTGCCGATCTGCTCCTGCATGTCGAGCGGGTTAATATCGCTGAAGAACTCGCAGCGATGCAGCAGGATGGAGAGTATTCGCTGATAAGAAGGTTGCTCAAGGCGCACTAAACCCGCATGGCAGGCCAGTCGTATAGACTCCAATGGTGATAATTCGGCGTCGGCTTTGTCGACCTCATCCATCAGCGATTGGAAGGGCATACGCACCTGTTCAACCAGCGCCATGAACAGGTCGCCTTTGTTTTTAAAGTGCCAATAAACGGCGCCGCGAGTAAGGCCTGCATGGCGAGCAATTTGCTCTAAGGAGGTGCGCGCCACGCCCTTGGCAAAAAATACCTCTTCAGCAGCTTCAAGCAGTGCTTCTCGTGTAGCAGCCGCTTCTGCTTTGGTCTTTCTTGCCATGGAAATGCAACCTCATTATCGACACAGTATGGTCACATTTTAACCTAAGCTGAGGCACATTTACATTCAAAACTGTATGGTTAAATGAGCCATCTCATAACGTGGGTTAACAAATTCGTCATTTCACGACTGAAAGCGTATAAACAGGCAATGAAACTGGCCCTAATGTCGTGAGCAAAACGAATTAAAAAAACAGGACAGAAAGCATGGCGCGAGCTCCTTTTCAGCTGGGCGAACATACCATTATGCCCGGCCAACGCTTACAAGTTGATGTGCCGGTGGCGCGCTTATATACCCATACGCCCCTGCATATTCCTGTCGAAGTCGTTCATGGCCGTAAGGATGGACCAGTGCTGTTGGTATGTGGTGGCATTCACGGCGATGAAATCAACGGCGTGGAGATTGTCCGCCGGGTACTGCGCGCGAAAGCGATTAGTAGTATCCGCGGTACCTTGATCGCTGTGCCGGTTGTAAACGTACTTGGTTTCTTGCAGCAAACCCGCTATTTGCCTGATCGGCGTGATCTAAATCGCTGTTTTCCAGGCAGCGAGTCGGGGTCACTTGGCGGCCGTATTGCAAATCTGTTTCGCGAACAAATCGTCGATCACGCTACCCATATTATTGACCTACATACCGGTGCAATCCACCGCACTAATCTGCCGCAAATTCGTGCCCAGCTCCGTCCTGGAAGCGAAACCGAGCGTATGGCCGATGCTTTCGGTGCGCCCGTAGTGCTAAATGCGGAACTGCGTGAAGGTAGCCTGCGCCACTACGCTCAGAACCGCGGGATTCCAGTGCTGACCTATGAAGCCGGCGAGGCGCTGCGTTTTGACGAGTGGGCGATTGCCCCAGGGGTTCGCGGTGTGCTGCGAGTCATGCGCCGACTAGGCATGCTGACCGGCGAACAACGCCGCCGCACGCCAGCACCCGCGGAGCTTGCCAAAGGGTCAAGCTGGGCTCGGGCACCTATCGACGGCATTTTGCGCCCCAAGGTGCGCCTAGGCGCCCGCGTTGCGAAAGGCGAGGTGCTGGGCAAAGTCGCTGACCCTTTTGGCAATGATGAAGGCGAAGTGCGCGCCGCTGCCGACGGTATTGTGATTGGCATGAGTCGCTTGCCGCTGGCCAATGAAGGAGAGGCGCTATTCCATATTGCCCGTTTTGATGAAATTGATGAGGCAGAAACGGCTATTGAGAGCTTTAACTCAAGCTTGGTGCCGCCACCTGATTCGTTTTATTAATCGTAGTTCATAACTCAACGCTATCGCTTCAATAGTTAAGGATTAGCTACTATAAATGGCAAGTCAGTAGCCATTTGACTATACCTAAGGACGGGCTTTGTTAGCGGCTACTCAAAATGATAACACCCAAAACAAATAGCTAAGCTTTCATCGGACTCGAACGAGTGGCGATCAAACGCCACGTCTACCGTGACATGGAGGAAAAGCGATGACGAGCGATAAACCTAATCACACCACGACAGATGCGGGTATACCGGTCACCAGTGACGAACACTCGCTTACCATAGGACCCAACGGCCCGATTCTGCTCAACGATCACTACTTGATTGAGCAGATGGCAAACTTTAACCGTGAACGTATTCCCGAGCGTCAGCCTCACGCCAAAGGTGGCGGCGGTTTTGGGCGCTTTGAAGTGACTCATGATGTCAGCAAGTACACCAAGGCAGCCGTGTTCCAGCCGGGCACGACCACTGAAACACTGATGCGCTTCTCAACCGTGGCCGGCGAACGGGGTAGCCCGGACACATGGCGTGATCCGCGCGGGTTCTCGATCAAGTTCTACACCACAGAAGGCAACTTCGACATGGTGGGGAACAATACACCGGTGTTCTTTATTCGCGACCCGATGAAGTTTCAGCACTTTATCCGCTCGCAAAAGCGCCGCGCAGATACCAATCTTCGTGACCATGATATGCAGTGGGATTTCTGGACGCTGTCGCCTGAATCGGCTCACCAAGTGGCTTGGCTGATGGGGGATCGGGGTATCCCGAAAACCTGGCGTCATATGAACGGCTATTCCAGCCATACTTATATGTGGATCAACGCAGAGGGTGAGCGGTTTTGGGTCAAGTACCATTTTAAAACCGACCAGGGAATCGATTTCCTCACCCAGGAAGAAGCGGACAAAATGGCTGGCGCAGACGCTGACTACCATACCCGCGACCTCTATCAAGCCCTTAAAAATGGCGATCACCCCAGCTGGACGCTGAAAGTGCAGATCATGCCGTTTGAAGAGGCGAAGACCTACCGTTATAACCCCTTCGATCTGACCAAAGTGTGGCCCCATGCGGACTACCCGATGATTGAAGTGGGTAAACTCATCTTGGATCGTAATCCCACGGATTATCACACCGAGATCGAGCAAGCGGCATTTGAGCCCAATAATATGGTACCAGGTACCGGTTTAAGCCCTGATAAAATGCTGCTGGCGCGTGGGTTCTCCTACGCCGATGCCCACCGCGCGCGGCTTGGCGTGAACTATAAGCAGATCCCGGTGAATTCGCCGAAGTCGCCGGTGCACAGCTACACTAAAGATGGCGCGATGCGGGTGCAAAATGTCACCGACCCGGTTTATGCACCCAACTCGAAAGGCGGCCCCTCTGCCGATGCTGAGCGCTACCCTATGGATAACACCTGGGAAGTGAGTGGTGACTTTGTGCGCACCGCCTACACCCTGCGCCGCGATGACGACGATTGGGGGCAGGCCCATACCCTGGTGCGTGAAGTGATGGATGACGCCCAGCGTGACCGTTTGGTGTCGAACGTTGTTGGTCATCTATCGGATGGTGTTACGGAGCCGGTGCTTCAGCGTGCGTTTGAGTATTGGCGCAATATTGACCAGGAAGTCGGCGACCGCATCGCTAAAGGCGTGAAAGGCGGCTAACGCGTGACTTTTTAAGCACACGGCGCGCCGTCCACACCTTCAACGCTTAAGCGGGAAGGGGGGCAGAAAGGGCGGCGGGCTGTGTGTCTTGAGCCTCTGGCTCACGCACTAAACTTAACGCTTCATCAAATAGGCGCAATCCTGCGCCTTCTTTATGGGCGTGTTCTGA
>TARA_R110001599_G_scaffold144704_1_pt1 | contig 16978 bp, 16 predicted proteins | sample TARA_R110001599 | Tara Oceans TARA_R110001599 (sample SAMEA4398360) | marine metagenome | biome: Polar Biome; feature: [MES] marine water layer (ENVO:01000295) within the mesopelagic zone...; material: water (ENVO:00002006), including particulate matter (ENVO:01000060) such... | reverse complement strand
TAGGAGTCAACATACTTATGAAATCATTTTGAATTACTAACAAAGAAGTACATTAAACACACAATATGTACAAATATCATGCTGTTATCAGCGTAAACTGATCATTTAAAGACCAGCATCTGATACTTCTTTTTACCTAGCTTGATAACATAGTACTTTCCAAACAAAGCATTGCCAGCGGCAAAGACGGATTCAGCCGCCATATTATCAGCCAAACCCACCGCAGCACCGTTCACCTGCACAGCATTGCGACCCAAGGCATCCTTAATTTGCTTGCCCGCCCCCATACCAATGTCAGCCAACAACTGCGTAAGCGGCCGGTCAACCAACTCACCTCGCCCCAACTCAGCCGTAGGCAAGCCATCCAACTGAAGCTGAGCAAGATCACTCGCCGACAATTCAGCCAAGTCACCCGAGAACAAGGCTTCAGTTATCCGCTGTGCGCCAGCCAATTCTTCCTGGCCATGAATAAGACTCGTCATCTGTTCCGCCAGAATACGCTGCGCACCAGGGCGTCCCGCCGCTTTATCCGCCTGCTCGATTGCATCGATTTCAGCCAGTGACAAAAAAGTGAAGTAGCGAAGGAATTTATACACATCGGCATCCGCCGTACCAAGCCAAAATTGGTAAAAGGCGTACGGGGAGGTTTTATCGGGATCTAGCCAAACCGTACCCGATTCAGTTTTACCAAATTTAGTACCATCTGATTTGGTTACTAAAGGCATTGTTAAACCATGAACAGCAACACCATGCTGGCGACGAGTAAGATCCACCCCCGCAATAATATTGCCCCACTGATCCGACCCACCCAACTGCAAGGTGCAGCCATTGCGCTTATAGAGCTCGGAAAAATCCATGCCCTGCAATAAAGAATAACTGAACTCGGTAAAAGAGATTCCCGAACCCTCTCTATTAAGGCGCTGCTTAACAGACTCCTTGGCGATCATATTATTAATGGTAAAGTGCTTACCAACATCACGCAGAAACTCCAGCGCCGACATTTGGCCAAACCAATCTAGGTTGTTGGCGACTTCCGCTGCATTCTCGCCGCTATCAAAATCAATAAAGCGTGATACCTGGCTTTTTAACCTATCTGCCCAATTAGCCACAATATCTGGCGTATTGAGCTGACGCTCTTGTGCTTTAAAGCTTGGATCGCCAATTAAGCCAGTTGCACCACCAACCAAGGCAATAGGCTTATGCCCCGCCTGCTGAAAGCGTCGCAATGCCAACAAGGGCACCAAATGACCGATATGAAGGCTATCCGCAGTGGGATCAAAGCCGCAATATAGGGTACGCATTTCGCCCGACAGATATTCTGACAAACCATTCTCGCCAGTCATTTGCGCCACCAAACCACGAGCCTCTAATTCAGTGAGCAATTCTGCATTTACCGCTGTCATACCGTCGACCTTTATCAATAAGAATGCGCATTCATCCGCCAATACGGTGCATGCAATATGTGAAAACTGATTGAGAAGGCGGCAAGATACAACAACCAAACTGAAATGCAAACCGGGAAAAGCTGACAGGCCACCACCCACAAGCTAGAATCTACATTAACTTTCGGTTTATACGGGCTTTAGCCGCAGTGTACATTTGTTATACTCAACAAAAACCACCAGCAAGGTATGAAGTAGCAAAACTATGCAGAATTGGATTCCCAAACGGCATGCCATGCGCAAACCACCTGCAGGCAAATTTCCCCGTCGCCATTTAGCACTGGCGGCGTCAACGCTTATCGCCCTCGGCCTGACGCTTCTTCTATTGCCCGGTGAGAATGCCGAAGCCAAACGCACAGCCATACCACTCGATCTTGAGCTTACACCAAGCCGGATCAGCGAAAGCGTTAGCGCACCAGAAGAACCCCCGGTCGCCATTGAGCAAAGCTGGAAAGAAATCCCCGTCGAAAATGGCGATTCACTCTCCGCCATATTCAGCCGTGCAAATCTTACTCCCCAAGACCTTCACGAATTATTGAGCAGCTCCAGCAAAGCGAAAGAGCTGAATAAAATCAAGCCAGGGCAAAAGCTGTCGTTCAAGATTAGCGACAACGGCCAGCTCGATGCCATGAGTTTTCAAGTCGACAAACTAAACAGCATCATTTTCGAGCGCGGCGTTACCGGCTTCACCACCACCAAAATGACCGAAACACCCGAAATTCGCCAGCGCGTAGCCAGCGCAACGATTACTTCCTCATTATATAGAGCAGCTCAAGATGCCGGCGTAAGCCAAGGCATTATTATGGAGCTCGCGAATATCTTTGGCGGTGTTTTAGACTTTGTTTACGATGTGCGCAAAGACGACTTTTTCATTGTCATTTATGAAGAACTGTATTTAAACGGCGAACTATTGAGTAGTGGGCAAATTCTAGCCGCCCAGTACTTTAACCGCGGCAAATCTTTTGAGGCCTACCGCTACATCAACAAGCAAGGCGAAGTAGACTACTTCTCGGAAGCTGGCGAAAGCATGCGCAAAGCCTTCTTGCGCGCACCACTGGACTTTACCCGAATCAGCTCCGGCTTTAATCCCAAGCGTTTGCACCCTGTATTCAAAACAGTGCGACCACATCGCGGCGTCGATTACGCCGCACCCCGTGGCACACCTGTTTACGCTGCCGGTGATGGGCGCGTTGCCGCCGCCGGATATTCAAAAGCGAATGGCAACTACGTGTTTATTAAACACGGCGAAGCTTATATGACTAAATATTTACACCTACACAAACGCGCAGTTTCCAAAGGCGATCGAGTTCGACAACGAGAAACCATTGGCTGGGTTGGTTCCACTGGTTATGCGACTGGACCCCACCTGCATTACGAGTTTCTGCTCAACGGCGTGCACCGCAATCCGGCAACAATCGTCAAACAACTACCCGCGCCCAAGAAAGTGGCCGCAGGGGCAATGCCGGAGTTTAAAGCGCAAATTGCGGGCATGCAGCTGCAACTCAGAACCTATGCTGCACAGCGTAATTACACCGGCACTGACGCAGGTTAATGAGAAAGCAACTCTATATCGGACTAATGTCAGGTACTAGCTTGGACGCTGTCGATGCCGCGCTTATCAGCATCGACAATGACCACATCGAGCTAGTACACAGCCTTTCGACAACATTACCCTCATCACTCAAAACCCAAATACTTAAACTGTGCAATGGCACGACAGCCGAAATTGAACTCATGGGCCAGCTCGACCGCGAACTAGGCGAGCTGTTTGCCCACGCCGCCCTTGACCTGTGCTGCGCTGCAAAAGTACAAACTTCAGACATCACCGCCATCGGCAGTCACGGTCAAACCATTCGCCATCGCCCCCCAGACAAGCAACGCACCGCCGACAAAGCCTTTACTCTACAAATCGGCGATCCAAATACCATTACTGAAATCACCGATATCACGACCGTTGCAGACTTTCGGCGCCGAGATATTGCAGCTGGAGGCCAAGGCGCCCCCTTGGTTCCTGCATTTCACGCCGCCGCATTTGGCCAAGCAGGCCACGAGCGCGCGATTGTAAACATCGGCGGCATGGCAAATATAAGCCTAATCAAAACCGACGGCGAGGTACTCGGCTTCGACACCGGCCCCGGCAATGTTTTAATGGATAGCTGGATTATGCACTGCCAAGGACTAAGCTTTGATCGCGACGGCGAATGGGCGCAAAGCGGCAGAGTAAACCCGGTACTGCTAGCAACCTTGCTTAAAGACCCCTATTACGCCGTCGTTGGCCCGAAAAGCACTGGCCGCGAACAATTTAACTTAGCGCAACTACTAGCAACCCTAGAATCTAACGACAACATTCGCCCTGCTGATGTCCAGGCAACACTGCTCGAACTGACGGCGTGCAGCATTACTGACGCGATCAAACAATACAGCACAGCGGGCTCTGAGGTTTTCATCTGCGGAGGCGGCAGCGCTAATATTGGACTCTGTTCGCGAATTCAGGCGCTATTACCGAATCAACAAGTAGCGACGACAGAAATATTAGGTATTCACCCCGACTGGGTAGAAGCCGCCGCTTTTGCTTGGTTGGCAAAGCAAAGCCTTTTTGGCTTACCCGGCAATGTGCCCGCTGCGACGGGCGCAAAAGGTCCACGAATTTTAGGCGCAGTCTATCCGCGCTAGCGTAAAACGTCGCTCAAATAAAATAATGGATTAGTGCTGGCGAAGCCCGAACTAAGCTTCGCACAAAAAAGATTTAGACTGAGAACGAAGAGCCACAACCGCAAGTAGTGCTCGCGTTAGGATTACTCACCACAAAACGCGAGCCTTCCAATCCTTCGGTGTAATCGAGTTGAGCTCCGTCGATATACTGATAACTAAGCGGATCGACCAACACAATAACGCCGTCTTTTTCGACCAAAGTATCGTCTTCTTCTGCTAACTCATCAAAAGTGAAGCCATACTGAAAACCCGAGCAGCCTCCGCCTGTGACAAAAACACGCAATTTCAGATCGTCATTAGCCTCTTCGGCCACTAAATTTTTCACCTTCGCCACAGCTCGATCCGTCAAGCTCAGTACCGTGGGGGTAAATTGTTCAACTGCAGACATAGTCCACCTCACAAACCAACGACGCCGCTTGGCATCGTATATAGAGTGATTATCCAATTCCCGACTAATTCAGTCAAGAATTAACCGTCACTGTCTGTTCTTAGCAAATTGCCTAGGGCATTAACGCCAGGCCTTGCAAACCCATAGTTTCAGGCAATCCAAACATGAGATTCATATTCTGTATCGCCTGACCAGAAGCCCCTTTCACGAGGTTGTCGATCGCTGACAACACCACAATAGTGTCTCTATTCTGGGGTCTATGCAGAGCAATCCGGCACATATTGCTGCCCCGCACAGTGCGCGTCTGTGGCGTACTGCCTAATGGCATCACATCAACAAATGGCGCATCTGCGTAACGCTTTTCAAACAAAAACTGCACTTCATCCAAGGGCACCGCCGGATCCAACATCTCGGCATACATGGTGGCGTGTATACCGCGCACCTGTGGCAGCAAATGAGGCGTAAAGGTTAAACCAACAGGACCTTTTGCGGCGAGCGCCAATTCTTGTTCAATTTCTGGCAAATGACGATGACCACCCACGCCGTAGGCCTTAAAGCTTTCTGATAATTCAGTAAACAAATTGTCGATCTTGGCTTGGCGCCCGGCGCCACTTACCCCAGATGCCGCGCTAACAATCAAACGACTGGGATCAACCAGTTTTTCTTCAAGCAAAGGAATTAAACCCAACTGCACTGCCGTGGGGTAACAGCCAGGACAAGCGATTAACTTAGCATTGCGGATTTTCTCAAGGTTGCGCTCCGGCAAACCGTAAACCGCGGTCGCTAGCACGTCAGGACAAACATGCTTTTCGTGGTACCACTTAGACCACAAATCAGCATCCGTAATACGGAAATCCGCTGACAAATCAATAATACGGGTACCCGCCGCCAGCAGTTCCGGCACCATATTCATGGCCACATTGTGCGGCGTAGCAAAAAACACCACATCACAGGTCGCAAGTGATTTCACATCAGGCGTTGAAAACCGCAAGTCCATCGCCCCGCGCAAACTCGGAAACAACTCATCAACCCCAACACCTTCTTCGGCGCGAGACGTGATCATCACAACCTCAGCCTCCGCGTGGGTCGACAACAAACGCAGCAACTCAACGCCGGTATAACCTGTACCACCTACAATTCCGACTTTTAACACCTAAACTCTCCTTCACTCACGCAATGCTATTTAGTGGCTTGGGGCTCGTCTGTTCGAACGGCCGACTGCTCTTCTTTATCCCGCAGCAAATGCTCCCAGCCACGCAGTAAATCCTTAGCCAGAACATGATAAACCGGTTCCGGCATTATTAATTTAGACACCGCCGTTGCCGTCAATGCACTCACCATTAAGACGGGTAGTATATCGTGATTATTGCCCGTCAACTCCAGCACAATCACAAAGGCGGTAATAGGCCGCTGCACAACACCGGCAAAGTAACTCGCCATACCAACCAAAATTAAGGAGACAGGCGGTACCTGAGGAAAAAATGTGCCCATGGCTGAGCCCAGTTCCGCACCAGCAGCCAAGCTTGGCGAAAAAATACCGCCGGGAATACCGCTGAAATAGGTCAATAAGGTCGCCATCATTTTGCCAACGGCAGTGAGCCAGGTCGCCTCGTCTTCGCCTGCTAGCAAGGCCTTAGCCTCTACATAACCACTCCCCATGGTCAAACCGCCAGACAAAATAGCCATCACCGCCAACAACAGGCCAATGACCAGGGCAACCCGCAACGGCCATTTCTGAACAATAGGTGCCATTGCCCGATTGCCCTGCACCAAAAGCACCCCGAATAAACCACCCAATAAGCCACAGGCCACACTCACGCCAATAATATACGGGTAGTACGCAAATGGCATGGCGCTTACCTCGGGCACCCCGAAGTAACTGTAATGCCCAGCAAAAGCCAAAACCACCACCCCCGACAGGATGATAGCCATAATGAAGGTGCCCGAAGTACGCGCCTCCATGGACTGCTGCAATTCCTCAATGGCAAAAACAATACCCGCCAGCGGCGCATTAAAAGCGGCCGACACCCCAGCGGCACCGCCAGCGACAATCAAACTGCTTTCAACTTGGCGCTGTTTCAACTTTGCCCAGCAACCAAACTTATACATGATTGCCGCGCCAACATGCACACTAGGACCTTCTCGCCCTACTGTCGCGCCAACCAATAAACCGGCACAGGTTAGCAAAACTTTAAGAATCGCGACGCGCAGCGATAAAAACGGCGCGCGCAACCAGTGATAATTTTGCTTGTGAGCAAGCAATACCTGTGGAATACCACTCCCCCTTGAAGCTTTACCGCCTTTATTCATCACCCACACAATTGCCGCCAAACCCAATGGCGTGATGATTAAAAACAAATAGGGGTTATAAGCAAAAATGGCCTCGGTCAAGCCATAGCTTTCTTCTGACAACCACGCGAAACTTTGAATGACCAAGCCCACCGTTAACGCGCCCACCCAAAAGACCCCGCGGGTTTTCCAGTCTTCAATGGTGCCCAACTGACGGCGAGTGTGACGATTACCCAGCAGCCACCACAGACGAAGCCTGCGAGCAGTTCGGGTGTGTTTCCGGTTGGTGGTCATAATATTAGCGAGCCTGCAAAGGCAGTAGAGCGAAAACGAATACCCAGAATGAAAATCAGTACGAAAAAAAACTGCGGCGGGCCGCATTTGGCCAAGGGATATTGTATGCTAATTCCCTTGGCACACCCAGCGCCACCCAGTGTAATTTTGCCACCCCAACAGGATCCTGCCCAATGCTCTGGCTTAAAGCCTTTCATATCATTGCCCTTATCTGCTGGTTTGCCGGCATTTTTTACCTGCCTAGGCTATTTGTTTACCACGCAATGAGCGACGATCAAGCCACCCGAGATCAACTGAAAATTATGGAGCGCAAGCTCTATCGCTTTGTTAGCCCCTTTGCGATATTGACCGTGGTGTTTGGCCTATTAATGATTTACCAGCAACCTAGCTACTACCTGCATGCTGGGTGGCTGCAGCTTAAACTCGCTTTTGTCGCAGGGCTAATCGCCTACCATCTGTACTGTGGGCACCTAGTCAGAATCTTTGCCAACGACCAAAATCAGCGCCAACATGTATTTTATCGCTGGTTTAACGAAGCTCCCGTTTTCGCATTATTTGCCATTGTGCTACTCGCCGTGCTGAAACCCTTTTAAGCCGACCCCTAGCGCGGGATAATGTCAGCTATTAATCGCCGAATTCCGTTTATTTATTACAAGAAGCCTTTTATGAGCAACTCAGAACAGTTATTTGAAGTCGCCCGTCAATTTATTCCAGGCGGTGTTAACAGCCCAGTTAGAGCCTTTAAAGCCGTCGGCGGCACGCCACGGTTTATCGATCACGCCCAAGGCCCCTATCTCTTTGATGTCGACGGCAAAAAATATATCGACTACGTCCTCTCTTGGGGGCCAATGCTACTCGGCCACGCTCACCCCGACATAATTGCCAGAGTCACCGAGCAACTACAAAAAGGCTTGAGCTTTGGCGCCCCCACCGAAATTGAAACCCAGCTTGCCGCCAAACTTTGCGGCATTATGCCCGGCATGGACATGGTTCGTATGGTGAACTCTGGTACCGAAGCTACCATGAGCGCTATTCGTTTGGCTCGTGGCTATACCGGTCGCGACAAAATCATCAAATTTGAAGGCTGTTACCACGGTCACTCAGATTCCCTGCTAATTAAAGCAGGCTCGGGCGCACTCACCTTTGGCGTACCCAGCTCGCCGGGTGTGCCCGCAGCACTTGCCGAACATACCGTCACCCTGACCTACAACGACATTGAAGGCGTAAAAGCGGCCTTTAAAGAATTTGGCGAGCAAGTCGCGTGCATCATCGTTGAACCCGTCGCGGGCAATATGAATTGTGTCCCCCCTATCCCCGGCTTCTTAGAATGCCTGCGCGAATGCTGCGACCAAAGCGGTAGCGTACTAATTATCGACGAAGTAATGACTGGCTTCCGACTTGGCCTACAAGGCGCGCAAGGTTATTACGGCGTCACCGCCGACATCACTTGCCTCGGCAAAGTGATTGGCGGCGGCATGCCGGTTGCCGCGTTTGGCGGCAAGCGCGAAATCATGAGTTGCATCGCCCCAAGCGGCCCGGTGTACCAAGCAGGGACCTTATCTGGCAATCCTATCGCTATGGCTGCCGGCCTATGCATGCTAGAACACATTGAAAAAGCAGGCTTTTACGAGCCACTATTCAAACAAACTGACAAATTAGTCGAGGGTCTGCGCGAACGCGCCGCCGCTGCCGGTATTGCCATGACCAGCAACCATGTCGGCACGATGTTCGGCGTATTTTTTACCGACGCCGAGCACGTTACCAATTATCAGCAAGTTATGGCCTGCGATATCGAGCGTTTTAACCGCTTCTTCCATGGCATGCTCGAAGGCGGCGTGTATCTTGCACCCGCTTCTTACGAGGCTGGCTTTTTATCGGCTGCCCACACCGACACCGATATCGCCGACACCCTCGATATTGCCGAGCGCGTTTTTGCTAATTTGAATTGAGAGCCATTATGAGTAAGTCACTACACCGCGGCGCATTTCCAGCCACTCGCATGCGCCGCCTGCGGGTCAACGATTTCTCTCGCCGCTTAATGCGTGAAAACCAACTTAGCGTGAACGACTTAATTTACCCGATGTTTGTTTGCGAAGGCAGCAACGAGCGCCAAACCGTCGGCTCAATGCCCGGTATAGAGCGCTTAAGTATCGATCTGCTTACGGCCGAGGCGAAACATCTTGCCTCATTAGGCATACCTGCCATCGCCTTATTTCCAGTGGTTGGCGCCGATAAAAAATCGCTCTTTGCTGAAGAGGCCTACAACCCAGATGGCCTCGCGCAACGGGCCGTCAAAGCAATTAAAGACGCAGTACCCGAACTTGGCATTATCACAGACGTAGCGCTCGACCCTTACACCACCCACGGCCAAGACGGCATTATTGACGCCAGCGGATACGTACTCAACGACCGCACCGTGGAGACCTTATGCAAGCAAGCTGAGGCGCAAGCCAATGCCGGTGCCGATATCGTCGCGCCTTCAGACATGATGGATGGCCGCATCGGCGCCATTCGCCAAACTCTAGAGAGCAACGGCCACATCAACACCTGCATTCTTAGCTATGCAGCCAAATACGCCTCAGCTTACTACGGCCCATTTCGTGACGCCGTAGGCTCAGCGGGCAATCTCGGTAGCGGTAATAAATACAATTACCAAATGGATCCGGCCAATAGCGACGAAGCACTACACGAGTGCGCACTCGACCTCGCCGAAGGCGCAGACATGATCATGGTAAAACCGGGCATGCCGTATCTAGACATCATTCGTCGCGTCAAAGACGAGCTCGCAGTACCTACTTACGCCTACCAAGTAAGCGGCGAATACGCCATGCACTGCGCCGCGTTTCAAAATGGCTGGCTAGACAAAAACGCCGTTATGGCCGAGTCACTGCTCGCGTTTAAACGCGCGGGCGCTGACGGCATCCTGACGTATTTTGCCAAAGACATGGCATTATTACTGAATAACTAGTATTTACCCTGTCACAGACAGGCACTATGGTTAAGACAACGCGGATTAATACATTAAATAAACAATTTTCTGGGGATAAGACATGCAAAAAAGAATAATCGCATTGGCAATACTTGCCGCGAGCGCATCCGTAAGCAGCCAAGCCGATATCGTCGGCGCGACCGCCGGCGCTTATATGTGGAAACAGAGCTGGGACGGCGACGTTAAAGCCGGGGCAGACAGCATCGACATGAATGATGATCTTGGCTACGACGACGAGACTGGCAAAAGTTTTTATGTTGCTCTTGAGCACCCAGTACCAATACTCCCTAACATTCGCCTGCAAAGCACTGATCTAGATATTAGTGAAAAGGGTACGCTAACCAAAGATTACTCCTTTGATGGGAAAAACTATTCCCAAAGTGAAGATGTCGACTCCACCACCGATCTAAGCCACATCGACGGCACCTTTTACTACGAAATCCTCGACAACTGGGTAAATCTTGATATCGGTTTGACCGTACGGATGTTCGATGGCGAAGTCCGCATTAAAAGCAGCAGCGATGAAGGCTCAATCGAAATCGACGCTCCACTGCCTATGGCCTATGTAAATGCCCGCTTTGAATTACCGCTGACAGGCTTTTACGCATCCGGCCTCGGCAACGTCATTGCCTACGGCGACAATAAAGTGACTGACATGACCGTTGCGCTAGGCTACGAGTACGGTGTTGTCGGCATAGAATTAGGTTACCGCAACTTTGACGTCCAGCTTGAAGACGACAACGAAGAAGCCAACGTTACCGTTGACGGTTACTTCCTTGGCGTAGTAATCGACATCTAAATACCGAACGAGCAAGACCGCAAGGGTGCAGCGTTGGCTGCACCCTTTTTTATTGGAACCATTCAAAACACCCATTCATGCAGTATATGATTAGCCGCTGAATCGCCAACCAAACAACCCCGAGGAAAACCATTGAGAATCGCGCTCGTCATTATTAGCTTACTCTATAGTGCGACCACCCTCGCCTGCGAATGCCTTTGGCAGGGGCCGTTTAAGGCGGTTTATAGTGATGCTGATCTTGTTGTCTACGGGAAGGTCGAGCGCAGTCAGGGCAATGGCTTTGATTTAAGTATCAATGAAGTTATTCAAGGCAGCGAATACCGCGAGCAAATTCGAATTTGGGGCAAAAAAGACAATTTATGCCGGCCGGAAGCCTCAGAGTTCCCCCCCGGCAGCCAGTGGATAATGGCGCTGAAGCGCATCAACAATCCGCCAGAAGATGCCTTTAACCCCTTCAAAGCTAACATCAGCTTCGGCCGCCAGGATGATTTTAGCCTGTCGAGCTGCGGTGTTTATTGGCTAGCAGTTAACGAAGCCCGGGTGTCAGGCAATATTCTCGGCGGCTCGCGGTGGCAGTACCTAGACCCCAAGAAAACCCCGGTTATTATGCCGGTATTTCAAGCTTGGCTTCAAAAAATACTACCAGACGAGGCGCTTGCAGAAGCGGCCCGCCCCCAAAGTGAGGCGCGTAAATTACTCAATGAAACCAAGATTTTCTTATGGGAAGATCAGCGCAATTTGCTCCCGGAACCCGAGCAAGAGAGTGACGAGCAATTCGGCCCAGTGCGGCCCAACTTACGCTCGGGCTTACCCGCAGAAAAGCCGCAGGAGACTATCGCCGAGCCCAGCGTTAATGATTTAGATTAAGCCCAAAAGCTCGTCGAGCATTTTAAGTGACATCCCCCAAATACGCCGCTTACCGTAAAAGTAGCACGGCAGTGTCAGGTGTATTTTACCGCGCCGCCAAACCATCGACTCACGATTTTCATAATTCATCAGAAACCGCATAGGCACCCACACTGCCTCGGCAACTTCATGATTGGGTTCAATACTCACGGCAGTATGCAAACGAAAGACATAAGGCGTGACCACCATAGGCTGGCGACCAGAATGCGGCCGACTGACAATATCGGACAAACGCCCAATACAGTGCCCCGCCTTGTCTAAATAAATACCGGTCTCTTCTTCGGTTTCGCGCGTTGCGGTGCGCAATCCGGTCACGTCTTGCCGATCCATGCGACCACCAGGAAACGCCATATGCCCAGACCACGGATCGCCCTCGCGGTCTGCACGCTTAATCATAAGCACTTCAATATGGTCGCCCTGCTCGCGCAATATTAGCGCCACCGCCGAACGCTTTACCCAGCGCCGCCACCAGCGCTGACGAGGTTTAAAGCCATCTAATCGCGTAATGATTTGCTGCAGAGCAAGCGCTTCGTCGCTTGTTTTTTCCAATGCCTACTCCCTTATTGTGCCTAGCAGAATGTGCTGATTATTATAAAACGGCCTCGCAGCCCAGCCGTGCTAAGATTATTACGCAAACCATAATACCCCAAGACCAACCGCGCTTCGTATAGTTGCAATATATGACTCACAATAGCAAACACGACATCCGCCATCGCCGCGATATAGAAACATTGCTCGAACATTTTTATGCTCAAGTACTCAGCGACGATATTATCGGTTTTTATTTTACCGATATTATGAGCTTTTCCCTTACACAGCACCTACCGAAAGTCACTGATTTTTGGGTACAGCAATTGCTCTCTGAACGCGTATATCAAGGCGAATTATTTAAGCGTCACCAGGAGATTCATCGGCGCGCAGCCCTTAGTGCACACCATTTTCAGCGCTGGCTGTATTTACTCAATACAAGCATCGATAGCTTATTCTGCGGCCCACGCTGTGACGCGATGAAACAACGCGCCAAGGCCATAGCCCAATCCATGGCCACGGCGCTCGCCGAACGCGCAGAGGACATTAGCGGTGAGCCCGGGGTACAAATCTACAACAAACCTCAACCGTAAATTTTACGCAAGCGCGCCACACCCTCGGCCAAACGCGCCATGCTGGTGGTATAGGCAAATCGCACATGCTCATCCGCCCCGTACCGGCCAAAGTCTTCACCTGGGGTAATGGCGATGCCGTGCTCCTCCAGCAGCACGCGACAAAATTCCGAGCTACTCATTTTAAAGCGTTTAATGCCCGCATAGAGATACAAGGCGCCGTCTGGGCAGTTAGGAATTTCAAAACCAAGGTCTCTGAGTTCCGGCAGCAAATAATCCCGGCGGCGCGCAAATTCATCTCTACGCTCATTAAGGATAAGACGCGTTTCTGGCGCAAATGCGGCCAGCGCGGCGTGCTGTCCCATGGTCGACATGGAGATAAACAGATTCTGCGCCAACTTCTCAAGCTCAGGTACCGCCTCCGGGGGCGCCACCAACCAACCCAAACGCCAACCGGTCATGCCAAAGTATTTTGAAAAGCTATTAATCACAAACGCTTGATCAGTAATCGACAAGATACTTGGCGCCTCTACACCGTAATTCAGTCCGTGGTAAATTTCGTCAACAATCAAGTGACCTTCTTTGCGCTCGCACAGGCTGTGTAGATCTCGCAGCTGCGCGGCTGTGAGAATTTCACCACTGGGATTCGCAGGCGAGGCAACCATAATACCCTTGGTATTTGGCCGCCAGTGCTGTTCAGCTTTCTCGGCGCTGAGCTGGAAACGATCCTCGGGGCCCACTGGCACTAGCTGCCCCTCACCCTCAACAAGGCGCAAAAAATGGCGGTTACAGGGGTAACCCGGATCCGTCATTAACATGCCATCACCGGGATTTATCAATAAACCCGCCAGCAAAAGCAGCGCGCCAGATGCACCCGGCGTAATCATGATGCGTTCCGGTGCAATATCCAGCCCATAATCCTGTTTATAGTAATTGGCAATTGCCTCGCGCAAAGCTGGAATCCCGGCTGCCGGCGTATAACTCGTCTCGCCCCGGTCAAGCGAGGCCTTCGCTGCGCGAATGATTGGCTCGGCGCTGCTAAAGTCGGGCTCACCGGCTTCCATATGGATAATATCTCGGCCAGCCGCCGCCAATGCTTTGGCTCGGGTTAACACCTCGACCACACGAAAGGGCTCAATATCCGCTAAACGACGCGCAAAAGATTTACTCACCAAGACACTTCCTAACATTCAAAAACAAGAGTGTAACGTTATCCTTTCGGGCTTAACATCGTCACAACAGGGTAATGAAATGTTCAGTTCCGGCCTTAATGCGTAATTTCGTGTGGCGCAGCCGGGCCATATCTGGTAGTTTTGCCGATTTGGCGGCACAGCGTCGCCGCGCATGTCCGCGGTTTGCGGTTACCGGCTTGTAAAGAAGAGGGCCAACCATGCCTGCACAACAGAGCACACCTGAGAATTTAAAAACTTTCGTCCCTTATGTAGAGAAAAAGGGCGAAACGTATATGAACGAAAAGCAGCGGGAACACTTCCGCCAAATTCTGCTGGCTTGGAAAGCAGAATTAATGGAAGAAGTGGATCGCACTGTGAGCCATATGAAAGACGAAGCAGCCAATTTCCCTGATCCTGCTGATCGCGCCACCCAAGAGGAAGAGTTCAGCCTAGAACTCCGAACTCGCGACCGCGAACGTAAGCTGATCAAGAAAATTGACTCGACCATTAATCTGATCGATGAAGATGACTACGGCTACTGCAGCACCTGCGGCGTTGACATCGGCATTAAGCGTTTAGAAGCACGCCCAACGGCAACGCTGTGCATAGACTGCAAAACCCTTGATGAAATCAAAGAGCGCCAAGAACGCGGCTAGCCCTGTCGGGCGGCAAGCCGCCCGCAACACCCCAAATGCCTTCCCTCGATAGCAATTACAGAGGTCGGTTTGCACCGTCCCCCAGTGGCCCCCTGCATATCGGCTCACTCGTTACCGCTTTGGCTAGTTACTTAGACGCCCGCGCCAACCGTGGTCAATGGCTGCTGCGCATGGAAGATATCGACCCGCCCCGCGAGCAAGCGGGTGCTGCCCAGCAGATTACCAATAGCTTACTTAACCACGGCATGACATGGGATGGCGACATTTTCTGGCAAAGCGCGCGCAGCGCTGCCTACGACACTTACCTGCAGCAACTCCTCGACAAAAACTTAGCCTATTACTGTGGCTGCTCGCGCCGCCAACTCGCCGCCACCAACGGTCTGCATATCGGCACCTGCGCCCACCCAGGCTCACCCAATGGCGACGCGATCCGCCTGCGCGTCCCCAATGAAACTATAGGCTTTAATGACCGCATCCAAGGCAGCCAGCACCGCACGCAGGTTGAGCTTGGCGATCCCGTGCTAAAACGAAAAGACGGCCTCTACGCCTACCAACTTGCCGTTGTTGTTGACGACGCCGAACAGGGAATTACCGACATTGTTCGCGGCGTAGATTTACTCGATGCCAGTGCCTGGCAAATTCATTTACAAAACGCCCTTGGATTCAAGCAACCTCGTTATTGCCATATCCCAGTGATTGTCGGTGACGACGGCCACAAGCTCAGCAAACAAAGTTTTGCCCCAGCGCTCGACGACCAATATGCTTTTGCCAATCTCTGCTTAGCGCTGCACTATTTGCAGCAAACTCCCCCCCCAGACACCATCAATGATGTTGCCGATCTTCTGCTTTGGGCTACCGAACACTGGCGCCCGCAAGACATTCCCGCACGCCGCCAATTCGATGCAATAAACCAAAGCCTTTAAGTGGGCCTCGCAGCGGCATCCTTTGCAGTTTTAGCTGGCGTCCAGTAACATCGTGCTGACAGTGAACACGCCTCGGTCGCCATGCAAATTCAGTCTCCCCTGCTCTTATTAGCAATTTTTGCCTTTGTGTATGCCCCAACATTAAGCCGCTGGCTTTATGAGGGCAGCAACCTCTGGTATCGCCACCACGTAATCTGGCTGGCCGTTATTTGCTTTGTGTATATCAGCCTTCGTCAGCAGCGCCGCAATGACCTTTAGCATCACCGCCCTAATTGCTATTGGCATCAGCTATTTACTGCTGCTTTTCGCGATAGCGTACGCTGCTGAACGCAAACTTCTCCCCGCCAAGCTCATCAATCACCCTGCCACTTACGTCTTATCGCTGGGCATTTATGCGAGCGGCTTTGCGGTTTATGGCGCCGTGGGCTTCGCCAAGAATTACGGCTATAGTTTTCTCAGCTACTATATTGGCATTTCCGCAGCCATGGTTTTACTGCCTATTCTGCTACTACCAATCCATCAAATCTGTAAGAGCTATCGTCTTAATTCACTCGCTGACTTGCTTAGCTTTCGCTTTCGCAGCTCATGGGTAGGCGCGCTCGTCACCCTCTTTACAGCCGTTGCGGTATGGCCGCTGCTCGCCATTCAAATTCAGACCGTTTCAGAATCAACGCTAATATTAAGTTTGGGCCACGCAATAGCTACCGAGAATGGCGGCCAGCGACGAATCATCGCCCTTTTATTTTGTGTCGTTATTGCGATATTCACCATTTTATTCGGCTCACGTACCCTCACCTCCAAAGACAGTCATCGCGGCATTGTTACCGCACTCGCATTTGAATCATTAATTAAATTATTTGGCCTATTGCTGGTTGGCATTATGAGTACCTATGCCGTCTTTAATGGCTTTGACGGCCTGCAAATATGGTTGGACAGTAAGCCGGCTATATTAGAAGCACTCAACAAACCCCAACCTGCCGACAGCAGTCGCTTAATGTTGATTATGTTTTTTGCGGCCGCGGTTTGTATGCCCCATGTTTTTCATATGCTGTTCTCCGAAAATTCCAGCGCCAAAAACCTCGGGACTGCGAGCTGGGGCCTCCCCTTATTTTTATTGCTAATGAGCTTACCAATTCTGCCCATACTCTGGGCGGGAAGCGCGCAAGGACTAGCGCTGCCAGCCGACTATTATGCGCTAGGGCTGTCGCTCGAGATGGACAAACCCTGGCTCTCAGTGCTGCTTTATCTCGGCGGACTTTCCGCAGCCGGTGGCGCAATCATCATCACCACGCTGGCACTGGCAACGAT
>TARA_R110001599_G_scaffold523_1_pt1 | contig 16986 bp, 13 predicted proteins | sample TARA_R110001599 | Tara Oceans TARA_R110001599 (sample SAMEA4398360) | marine metagenome | biome: Polar Biome; feature: [MES] marine water layer (ENVO:01000295) within the mesopelagic zone...; material: water (ENVO:00002006), including particulate matter (ENVO:01000060) such as...... | reverse complement strand
GTATCTGGTCGTACAGAGGTGTATCGATCAGAAAAGCGCATAGTGTAGCTAAATTGGCCTCCAACAGCCATGAGCTCCGTCATTATCGAAATTCCGCATAGTTGCATGTGTAATTTCTGATAGACGTCTGCTTTTAAGCAATGTTAGTACTGAAAGAGTACTCAAATAATCAAACAAGCGTATTAGAGCAATCTAGGAGGGATCAATATGACCAAAACTCGCACCCTTATGGGCCCTATAGCGATGGCGTTGGCTTTTAGCGTTGCCACTCCTCTCCAAGCGGATACCCTCCGCTTAGCCATTATGGGCGAACCAGCCTCTCTAGATCCCCATAAAATTAGCGGCACCTGGGAAAACGATGTGGTGGGCGACCTTTTTGAAGGGCTTGTCACTGAAGCAGCCGACGGAACTCGCATTCCCGGCGTTGCTGAATCCTGGGAAATCTCCGATGACGGCACTGTCTACACCTTCACATTGCGTAATGACGCTAAGTGGTCTGACGGTGAACCGGTGACTGCTGATGACTTTGTTTTTGCCTTTCAACGCATTCTAGCACCAGCCACCGCCGCCGATTATGCCTATTTGCTCTATCCGATTAAAAATGCCGAAGCTGTCTATGCTGGCGAAGCTGATACCAGCACCTTGGGTGTAGAGGCTTTAGACGCGACCACTTTACAAGTAACCCTTGAACGTTCGACACCTTATTTTTTAGACCAGCTTTCCCACTATACCGCCTACCCGGTGCCTAGCCACACGGTAGAGGCTTATGGCAACGATTGGTCACGCCCCGGCAATATGGTATCTAACGGTGCTTTCCAGCTAAAAGAATGGCAGTCGCAAACGCGCATAACGGCAACACGTAATCCTCATTTTCATGACGTTGATAACGTCGCCCTTGAAGAAGTTGTCTATTACCCTATTGAAGAGCGCAATACAGCGCTAAATCGCTTTCGCGCAGGCGAGATCGATATCGCCAGGGAGTTTCCAACTCAGCAGTACGACTGGCTGATGGATAACCTACCGGAGGCGGTTCAGGTGGCCCCCTACCTGGGCATCTATTACTACGCCTTTAATGCCCGAGACGGCCATGCGACCACGGATCCGCGTGTACGTGAAGCGCTTAGCCTAGCCGTTCGGCGAGAAGTTATTACTGATCAAATACTCGGCACAGGCGAAGTGCCTGCTTATAGCTTTGTTCCGCCCAATGTCAGCCACTATAAGGCTCCCAGCGTCGACTTCGCCGACCTTTCTCAGGATGAACGACTAGAACGCGCCCAGGAATTACTTCAAGAAGCAGGGTACGGCCCTGATAACCCGCTTGAGCTCATGCTGCGCTATAACACCAGCGAAGATCACCGTAAGGTCGCCATCGCAGTGGCCGCCATGTGGAAACCCCTCGGCGTTGAAGTTGAACTTTATAATGCTGAGGTAGCGGTACATTACGCTGACATCCGTCAGGGCGATTTTGATGTTGCTCGGGCAGGCTGGATTGGTGACTACAATGACGCCCAAAACTTCTTAAGCCTATTGGAGAGTAACGTCTCCAATAACTATGGTGCCTATAGCTCGTCTGAATTTGATGCGCTGATGAGCGACGCTGCTAATACCCAGGACATGGATAGCCGCGCCGAACTGATGGCCGAAGCAGAGACCATCGCCCTTGAGGATAGCGCCACATTACCCATCTACTACTACGTCTCGCGTAACCTTGTCAGTCCCGACTTAACTGGCTGGGAAACAAATATTGAAGATATCCATCGCTCACGCTGGATTGGCTTCGACAATTAATTCCCTTCAATTCGTCGTCTTCATCACGACTTACTGCCGCTACATCCTCAGGCCCTGGGCCTGAGGAGCGAGGCCCGATAATGCTCAGCTATACCTTTAAACGCTTACTCCAGGCGATTCCGACGCTGTGGATTGTGATTACGCTGTCGTTCTTTTTAATGCACCTAGCGCCCGGTGGCCCCTTCGATGGTGAACGTCAACTGCCTCCGGAAATAGAGGCCAACCTAATGGCCTCGTACGGACTGGACAAACCCGTTTGGGAACAATATTTCACTTACATGGGTAACCTGCTTCAAGGCGACCTTGGCCCCTCTTTTAAATACAAAGATTTTTCAGTCACCGAGCTAGTGGCTCAAGGGTTTCCTGTCAGCCTGGAGCTTGGCCTATGGGCTATCGGCCTCGCGCTTCTGGTCGGTATCCCCATGGGGGTTATTGCAGCACTTAAACGCAACTCTAGCATTGACTATATGGTGATGGGCACAGCGCTGGCCGGGGTTGCCATTCCCAACTTTGTGATTGCTCCACTACTGGCACTGGTGTTCGGTGTATTTCTCGCCTGGTTACCGGTAGGCGGCTGGAACGATGGCCATTGGAAAAACATGATACTCCCCGTCGTAGCACTCTCTATTCAGCAGATTGCGTATATCGCGCGAATGATGCGCGCCAGCATGATTGAAGTGCTCAGCAGCCATTTTGTTCGCACAGCACGCGCCAAAGGGCTTAGCGAGAGCGCCGTGATCTTTCGTCACGCCCTACGTCCAGCAATGCTGCCTGTTATCTCCTATCTAGGGCCAGCCATTGCCGGAATTATTACCGGTTCGGTGGTGATCGAACAGATTTTCGGCATTCCTGGCATTGGTCGTTACTTTGTTCAGGCAGCGCTCAATCGCGACTACACCTTGGTGATGGGCACGGTGGTTTTTTACGGCGGCCTGATTGTACTTTTCAACCTAATCGTAGATTTACTCTACTCGGCTCTGGATCCGCAAATTCGCTATGATAATGAATAATGCAACCGCGGCCCCCCCGGTCGCCAGCAACAGCCTGGGGCGTGAAGCATGGCGACGGCTTCGCCAGAACAGTGCAGCAACCGCCAGCCTGGTGCTCCTTGTCATCATTGCCCTGGCCTGCTTATTGGGCCCCTGGCTAACGCCCTGGGCCCTTGACGAAGTTGACTGGAATGCTTTCCTGACCCCACCAAGCTTCGAAAATGGCCACTATGCAGGCACTGATGCCAATGGCCGGGACTTGCTCACACGAGTATTTCATGGGGGGCAAATTTCGCTCTCCGTCGCGTTAGTCGCGACCCTCGTTTCCCTGGTTATCGGCGTCCTTTACGGCGCGGTTGCTGGCTATGTTGGTGGCCGAGTTGACAACTATATGATGCGCTTTGTCGATATCATGTACTCACTGCCCTTTATGTTTATGGTCATCCTGCTCATGGTGGTGTTTGGGCGTAACATCCTGCTGATCTACGCCGCCATTGGCGCTGTTGAATGGCTCGACATGTCACGCATCGTGCGCGGCCAGGTACTCGCCTTAAAGCGCCGTGAGTTCGTTGAAGCCGCCCATGCGCTGGGCGTAAGCAGCTTTAAAATTGTCACACGCCACCTGATTCCCAATGCCATCGGGCCGGTGATCATCTATGTCACTCTCACCGTCCCCAAGGTCATTTTGCTAGAAAGCTTTCTCTCCTTTCTGGGTCTCGGTGTTCAAGAGCCCCTGACCAGCTGGGGAGTACTGATTAGCGAGGGTAAGGACATGATGGAAACGGCGCCGTGGATGTTGATTATCCCTTCTGCCTTTCTAGCTATCACGCTGCTGTGCCTGAACTTCCTAGGCGACGGCCTGCGTGACGCCCTTGATCCCAAAACACGTTAACAAAAGACTCGCTAGCAAAACGCAAGGAATGTTCATGTCACAGCCACTGATAGACTTTGACCGACTGCGGGTCGACTTCGACCTTCCCAATGGAACCGTTACCGCTGTCAAAGACGTTAGCTTTACTCTTCATCAAGGCGAGACGCTTGCTTTAGTTGGTGAATCAGGCTCGGGCAAATCGATCACTTCGACTGCCGCGATGGGGCTACTCCCCGAGCTGGCTCGAGCCTCCGGCGCCATCCGCTGGCATGGCGGCCCAGGCGATGAAAATTTGCTTACGGTTAACCGTAAGCGCTTGCGATCCATTCGTGGCAATGAGATCTCAATGATCTTCCAAGAGCCGATGACCTCGCTCAATCCGATGCACCGCGTTGGTAGACAGATTCGCGAAGTACTTCATAAGCACACGCCTTTACGAGGCAACAACGCTTACCTGCGTGTACTAGAGCTATTGGATCAAGTGGGCATTCCTGAGCCTAAGCGACGCATCGACAGCTATCCTCACGAACTTTCTGGTGGACAACGTCAGCGTGTGATGATTGCCATGGCGCTGGCCTGTGAACCCCAGCTGCTAATTGCGGATGAGCCTACTACCGCACTTGATGTGACTGTTCAGGCACAGATACTCGCTCTGCTGAAAGACCTCCAGGCCCGCTACGGTATGGCGATCCTGTTTATCACCCACGATTTGGGGGTTGTCCGGCACCTTGCCGATAGCGTTTGCGTCATGCAACACGGCGAAATCGTTGAAGCAGGAGCCACTAAAACACTGTTTCAAGCTCCTCAGCACCCCTATACCCAGATGCTGATTGACGCCAACCCAAGTGGCCATAAGTCACCCGTTCCCGACTCAGCCCCCGCTCTGCTCACCGCGCAGCAAATTGGTGTTCGTTTCCCTATCACAAAACGCCTGTTTGGCCCCAACCGTTATTTTGAAGCGGTGAAAAACATCGACCTCAAGCTGCGCAAAGGCCAAACCTTAGGCATCGTGGGCGAATCGGGTTCAGGCAAAACCACCTTAGGCCGCGCGCTGCTTCGCCTGGTGAAAAGTCACGGCAAGGTACATTTTGATGATATCGACGTTGGCCAACTTGACCGAGCGGGAATGCGCCCGTTGCGATCGCGCATGCAAGTTGTCTTTCAAGACCCCTTTGGCTCGCTTTCCCCACGCATGACGGTAGGCGAGATTATTGGCGAGGGTTTACGCGTTCATCAGCCGCTGCTGAGGCGCGCCGAACGCGACGCCCAGGTTATCCAAGCCCTTGAAGAAGTTGCTCTCGATCCCGCTCACCGCCACCGCTACCCTCATGAGTTCTCCGGTGGTCAGCGCCAACGGATTGCCATCGCCCGAGCATTGGTCGTCAAGCCTGAGTTCCTGTTGCTTGATGAACCGACCTCCGCCCTTGACCGTTCGGTTCAAATGACCGTGATTAAACTGTTACGCGATTTACAGCAGCGCCACGGGTTAACCTACTTATTTATTAGCCATGACCTCGCCGTGGTGCGCGCACTGGCCGATGAGGTCATCGTGATGCGCCAAGGCGAAATCATTGAGCAAAACGATACGCAATCGCTGTTCAACAATCCACGCGAGACGTATACCCGCGAACTGATGCGTGCAGCTTTTCTGGAAAGCCCTGCGATTTGATCCCTAATTTTATAAGTGTAAAGCTATTATCAGAGTGATTGTTAAAGAGGAGAGTTGCGACTGGTTCATATGCGATGCCCAAGCCCTACACCTGGAACATCGCACCGCCCTTAAGCCTGAAGCTGGGATCGCAGCTCCCGCAATGTGACCAGTGCTGATTTAGAGGGACTGCTAACTGATGCCTCATCGCGTTTATTAACCATCTCTCATGGAGAGTTTTACGCCAAAGCAAGCTCACAAAGAAAGGATCACTTGGCTGAATAGCGCTCTGCAGTCGCCATCATCTCTGGAAGCCCTATAGCCTCGTTAAGCTCATCAAAAGCCGCCATCCGGTCACGGAAGGGCTCTGTAGATCCGTGGAACTTGAGACTCTCAAAGTAGTCCGTGGCTTGTCGGAAAACGGCGCGGGCTAGACCACCGGGGAAAATAACCAGTTTAAAACCCAGGTCGGCGAGCTCTTCAGCGCTACCAGCCGGAGTACGACCTCCCTCAACCATATTGGCCAGTAGCGGTATGCGCTTCTGAAAGCGCTCTGTGATCATTAGTTGCTGCTCCCGGCTCTGCGGCGCCTCAATGAACAGCACATCCGCACCAGCCTCAAGATAGCGCTCGCCACGCTCCATTGCTGCATCAACCCCTTCCACCGCGATACCATCGGTACGCGCAATGATCTGCGTTGTGTCGCTATGGCGCGCATCGCAGGCGGCCTTAATTTTACCCACCATTTCATCAGCACTGATCAGTGTCTTGCCGTTGAGATGGCCGCAACGCTTAGGGAAGGTCTGATCCTCAAGCTGAATCGCCGACGCGCCACTGCGCTCGAATACTCGTACGGTGCGCTGTACGTTAAGCGCATTCCCATATCCGGTGTCTGCGTCAACGATCAAAGCGATATCGACTCGGTCACTAATCGCCGCAATGCTATTGGCCACCTCCGTCATGGTTACAAGGCCTAAGTCCGGGCGCCCTAACTGGGTATAAGCCAAGCTGGCTCCGGACAAGTATACGCACTCGAAGCCAGCCTGTGCTGCTAGGTTAGCCGTGAAAGGGTCATAAACGCCTGGAGCAACCACAGAACCTTGAGTTAGCTGTAGTAAGTTGGCAAGTGGAGTCATAGCTTTTCCTCAACAATGAAAATCACGCGTCCCAGACGCGCTTATTGTTATGAGTTTTGCGTCCCAACGACATCTGATGCTCATAAGTGTCGGGGCAGTAAAACCCTTCGATATATTCTACGGGTTGATCATTTTCGCCAAATACCGTGCGGCGAATGCATAGCAGTGCATCGCCCGGCTCCATGTTGAGCAAGCTGGCCTGGCTCGGCGTGGCTAATTTGGCAGTGATAGACTGTTCTGCACGAACTACCTTGGCTCCGGCACGCTCAAGCAACAGCAACAGCGGCTGGTTAGCCATGTCTTCAGCGGAGAAAGTACGTCCAATTCTCTCCGGCACATAAGTGGTCAAGAGCGAAAACGGCGCGCCAAGATGGCTACGTATACGAATAGCCTTCTGTACCAACGCCCCTGGAGAAATATTGAGCGCCTGGGCAATCTCAACAGAAGCCGCTACATAACCAAAATCAAGCACCCTAACCTCGGTCTTAAGCCCCATGGCGATGAGATTGTCGATCATACCGGAGATACTTGCCTGTACTGGTGATGACTCGTTAGAGGCAACCGGAAAAGTCCCCTTTCCCCGATAGCGCACCACTAAACCTTCACGATCCAAGCGCTCCATCGCCTTGCGGATAGTAATCCGCGAGACCTGAAACTGTTCGGCTAGCAATATTTCGTTTGGCAACGGCCGCTCGGAGGTGTACCGCCCCTCTAGGATCTCTTGGCGTAAGACCAAATAGACACGATGATGCTTCGGCCACGGATCAATGGCGTCTCCACCGAGTGGGCGTTTCAAGAGGTCTGTCACTACTTCTCCTTAACCTGAATAAAATAAGTGGCTGACTTCATAATTGGCGACTCTATGTCCTATTGACATAACAAAAATACCATGTATCAATGATGTTGCCAATTTAGGATCGATATCGCCATTGTTAGATAGCAACATCGCCGAGATTGATCCGCTATAACAACGACAACCGGAGACGTCATATGAATCAAAATCATCACCCACTCACCGCCGCCATCAAACGCGGTATACCAACGTTTGCCACAAGCATATCTTGTTTAGCGTTCAGCATCGGTTTAGCCAGCGCAGCCCAGGCCGATTGGCCAGAAGAACCTATAGAGATTATTGTGCCCTTTGATGCTGGCGGCAGCGCCGACCGAATGGCGCGTGGTCTAGCCGAGCATATGTCGCCTCGCCTGGACGTCCCGATCAGTATCGTTAACCGCCCTGGTGGTGCAGGCGCACTTGGTGCTACCTATTTCCAGCAGCAGGCCGCAGACGGCCAGACCTTATTGGTGATGCAGGCAACACCGTACTTGGCCAGCGCCATTGAGGTAGGCGGTGCCCCGGTTGTTTGGGATGATTTCCAACTACTCAGCGCCCAATGGAACGACTACGGCATTGTTGCAGTGCACAATAGCAGCCCTTATCAGGATATAGAGTCACTGGTTGAGGCAATGCGTGAACCAGGCGCCGTTAGCTCCGGCATCATTGTCGGCAACGGTGGACATCTGCAGACCTTGGTTATGATGGATGCCCTCGACATTGAGCATGACAACGTGCGTTTTGTTACCTACAGCGGTGGCGCCCCGCTGCGCACTGCGCTGGCGGGCAACCAGGTTGACTTCGAGATTCTTGCTGCCGAAGCCGCACTATCAATCAGCGATGAAGTCCGCGCCTTGGCAGTTGTTAGCGACGAACCTAGTGATAACTGGGATGCCCCGCTCTTCAACGACGAGATGGAAAGCCTGGGCTCCGAACGACTACCATTGATCGGCGGCAACGTTAGTGGCCTGATTGCCCATACCTCGCTACAGGAAGAGTACCCCGAACGATATGAGCGGCTGATCCAAGCCTATCAAGAGACTCTAGAAAGCGATGAATTCCAAGCTTGGGCCGATGAAGCCGGTATCGGCGCCGACTGGATCCCGCCAGAGGAAAGCCAAGCGTTAGTCGATGAGGCCTACCGAGCAGTGCAGCTGTACGCTCCGCTATTGCAGTAAGCACAGTGCACGGCTCTACCAAAATTTAACATCACTCATTGGATCGACAACGCGGGAGGCGCCGCATGGCAATCTCAATACGGCGGCACAGTTTTCCTTGGGGAAATGTGCTGTTCTCACTGAGCCTAGCGGCTGGGTTTAGCTACTACGCCCATGGCGTTCATGCTGATGCCCGCGGTGTCACCGACTGGCTACTAATCCTGCCGGCAGCCGGCATCGGCATCACTGCACTCTTAGTGATCGTTGGCACTAAGGTTATCGATTGGTATCGCCAAGTGGACGCGGTCAGTCCTGGCGTAGCAGAAGATTCGGCTTTGCCAGCATTACTCTTCATGGGGCTGTTGGCTGTCTATGTGTCGATGATACCAATCATTGGCTTCGACCTTGGTAGCTTTCTATTCCTATGCCTAGCGCTTTACCTTCAAGGTGAAAGACGCTGGTGGGTGATCTTCGGTTTTGGGCTAGTAGTTTCAGCTCCCATTGTGTTGCTGTTCATTGAACTACTGGGCATTCGCCTGCCCACACTGCTGCTCTAATTCGTTGCCGATACCCTTATTAGGAGGCACTACACGTCATGATCAACGTCGAGGCCTTTAACGCCGCTCTCAACCTGCTGGGCAATACTCCAGCTGCTTGGCTAGTGGTGCCACCTGGGCTGATCATCGGGCTGTTCTTTGGCTCGATTCCTGGTCTATCCATCTCCATTGCGATGGCAGTGTTTCTGCCTGCGACAATGTACATGGACTTTCTCCCCGCTATTCTGTTCCTTACTGCCATATTCACCGGCGGCGGTTTTGGCGGGGCAATCCCTGCCATTATGATGAACATTCCTGGCACCTCTTCCTCAGTGGCTACTGCATTCGACGGCTATCCTATGGCACGCCGCGGTGAGCATGCCCAAGCGCTGGGAATCGGCCTAGTGGCTTCGGTACTAGGTACCTTAATTGGCTATTTACTGCTGCTTTTCACAGTACAGTCAATCTCACAATGGGTCCTTCTCCTTGGCCCTACAGAGATGCTGGTTGTGGCGATATGGGGGGTCACTTTGATCGCGGTGCTCAATGACGCCAGTATATCCAAAGGCATCGCCGCCGGTATATTGGGCATACTCATCAGCACTATCGGTTACAGCGATGCGGGCCAGATGCGCGGCACCTTCGGCAGTATGTACCTACTGGATGGTATACCTGTGATCCCCGCGCTGATCGGCTTCTTCGCCGCCTCAGAACTTTTCAACTTAGTTGGTAAACGCTATATCGTTGAAGAAAGTTCTCTACGAGTAGTGCGCTTCCACAATATTCTTGCCGGCATGGGCCTTGCGCTCAGCAAGCCTTTCCAGCTATTGCGCGGAGGCATGATGGGGGCTGTGATTGGCGCAATTCCGGGAGTTGGCGCGAGCATCGCCAACCTCGCTGCCTACGCGACAGCCAAGCAACGATCCAAAGATCCAGACTCTTTTGGTAAGGGCAATCCTTCGGGCTTGATCGCAGCTGAATCGGCCAATAGCAGTTCCGAAGGCGGCTCAATGATCACTTTGCTTGCGCTTGGCTTACCTGGCGGAGCCGGCACAGCGGTGCTTCTAGGCGCCTTTGCCATGCACAACGTTACCGGTGGGCCGCGATTTATTCGAGAGAATCCCGATATTGTCTATGCACTTATCATCGGCAATATGGCCCAAGCAATACTGTTACTGCTAGTTGGACTCGGCTTCATCTTTCTCGCTGGCTATATCGTAAAATTATCACTCAAACTAATGATTCCCATCGTGATGGTCCTCGCTGTGGTCGGCTCATACGCCATTACCGGTAATATGGTAGGCCCTCTCACTGTTGTAGTGACGGGCATCATCGGCTGGCTAATGCGCCGCTATGGCTATCCAGTCTCGGCGACCGTAGTCGGCCTACTGGTCGGTGGTATGGCCGAGAGTGAACTAGTACGCAGCATGCAGATCAGCGGAGGAAATCTAGGCTTCGTCGCTGATCGTCCCATCACCCTTGTCCTTTTGGGCCTGCTGTTAATCTCGGTACTACCGCGAATGATTGGTAGCGTGAAAAAGCGTTATCGAGCTATTTCCTGAGATTCATTGAGGATGCCAATATGAATCAGCACTCTCTAACTTTATTCGAGAAGATCTGGCGCCAGCATGTAGTCGCTACCAATGGTGAATTTGATCTGTTGTGGATTGACCGTCATTTCGTCCACGAAGGCTCTTTCCATGCCTTTGACAAACTCGATAGCAGCGGCCGAACGCTAGCTCACCCCGAACTAACATTCGGTATCGCCGACCACTATGTCCCGTCCAACTTGGCACATCTTGACGACGACCCAGAAGTCGCCGGCATGATTCGCCTGCTGGAGGACAACACAACCAAACATCATTTAACATACTTGGGACTCGGCCACCGTGACCGCGGTATCGTGCATGTCGCTGCGCCTGAACTGGGCCTAACCCTTCCCGGCCTAATCATTGTATGTGGCGATTCTCACACCACCACGCATGGCGCTTTCGGCGCGTTAGCCATGGGTATTGGCGCCACTGAAGTAGCGCATGTACTCGCCACGCAAACACTCTGGCAGCGCCGTCCCAAAACCATGCGTATTCATATTGAGGGTGAGCTAACACAGGGCGTGACTGCCAAGGATCTCGCCCTGCACATTATTCAACAAATTGGTACCGGCGGCGCCACCGGGCACGCCGTAGAGTACACAGGCTCATCGGTCAGCGCGCTTTCCATGGATGCCCGAATGACACTTTGCAATATGACCATTGAGGCTGGCGCAAGAGTAGGCATGATTGCCCCCGACGAGACCACTTCCACTTGGTTAAGCCAAGCACCTCAAGCACCTCAAGGTGACATTTTCAAACAGGCTGAAAGCCACTGGAGAGAGCTTTACAGTGATTCTGACGCCATCTACGACAAACATGTGAACATAGATGCTGACAAAGTGTCCCCTCGCGTCACTTGGGGGACGAGTCCCGAGCAATCCGTGGCCGTTGACGCATTATTCTCCCCACCCGATAACGAGTCCACCCGCATTTCACTGGCTTATATGGGCCTAAAAATTGACCAACCTATCCTCGGATTGCCTATTGATCAAGTATTCATTGGCTCATGCACAAATTCGCGAATCAGTGATTTGCGAGCTGCAGCAGAAGTTCTGACAAATGGCACGGTTAAGGTGCCAACACTGATCGTCGCTGGCTCCAACCGTGTCAAGGCGCAGGCAGAAACCGAAGGCTTAGCAGAAATTTTTCTTAAGGCTGGCGCCAGCTGGGGCGAAAGCGGTTGCTCTATGTGCGTGGCGATGAATGGTGACAGCGTCGGCTCTGGTCAGCGCTGTGCCTCTACCAGTAACCGTAATTTTCCGGGACGCCAAGGCCCTGGAGCCCGAACTCACTTGATGAGCCCGGCGATGGCCGCTGCAGCTGCCTTACACGGTAAGATTGTCGATGTCCGTCACACCCTTGCAGGAGTCAATATATGAAGCCTGTTACCCAGATAGAAAGTCAGGCTCTGCTACTGCTAAGCGATAACATTGACACCGACCAAATCATTCCTGCGCGCTTCTTGCGAAAGCCGCGCAGCAGTGGATATCATCACTACCTCCTTTACGATGCCCGCTACAATATGGACGGTGAGCCACGCCCTGACTCCCCAATACCCGAATCGCCACCTAACGCAATGAATGATGCAACACAGATAGTGCTGGCCGGGCACAACATTGGATGCGGCTCATCGCGAGAAGGTGCTGTTTATGCATTTGTCGACTATGGCATTAAAGTCATCATCTCAACCAAAGTTGCCGACATATTCCGCAGCAACGCAATTCGTAACGGACTGCTGCCGATAATGCTCGATAAAACATCGTTCGAGGCCATCGTCACTTACTGTCAAGCAAAGCTTCGACACTCCCTCTTAGTCGACCTGGAAGCTTGCGAAATCCGCTGGGGAGACGGCCAGTGCATAACCTTCGACATAGACGATGGAAGCCGTGAGCGCCTGCTGAAAGGAATCGACGACATACGAGCCACCCTAACCTGGGAACCAGAGATCGGTGCTTTCACTGAACGCTATTTGGCTGAACGGCCATGGGTGAAACCAACTGCTAACTGAACCTCAAGTGGCCAAAAACGACGTTGGCTTTTAAGGATCAAGCTTTCGCAGACTGATATCGTCGTTATTAGAAGAGGGCCACTGTATCCAAGCAGCATTTCCCATACCGAAGTTAATTCCCCCCCAATAACTTTGATAGCCAGTCCTCTGCATATATCCAATTTAATCATAAGCTTAAAGAATGAGGTTTGCCCTGAATTCAACCATGAGAGCGAAGCTGGTAATAACGTGGTAGACCACCAAGCCTGGAGTAAGAGCTTGATATTCGCCTATGCCTGTCAAATCGATGTTATGGCGTTCAGTGCAAGTTTTGGGTTTCGTTAGTTATACATGCAGAATCGCATTTGTTTCCCCAGGGGGGACATCTAGTTTTCAGATTTGCCGAGGGGTGCCCTAGATTCCACATCGCAAAAGCATCCTTGCCGATGGCTAGCAATTCCCCTGGTTGAGTGCAGGAGGATTTCCCCCAAATACTTCTAGATACACCATAAAAAAACCCGGCTAAGGTGCCAGGTTTCTATGGTCATATCGTTATTCAGAGCTTAAAAGCGATAGGTTAACTGCGCTCCGAAGCCGTGAGCTTCGTTCTTGTAGTCGGCCGAATAGTTAGAAGTGATTGGCGGTGTTTGCTGCCCAGCCACGGTAAAGCTATCTGTTTTAGACTGATCCACCTGAGTGCTCCGTTCGGTTAAGTAGGAGTAAGCCACATCTAGTGTTAGATCAGGTGTTGGGCTCCAGCCTGCACCAATAGAGAAAATGCGACGATCGTCAGAAGGGATACGCACACTGCGGGTAGAGTCTTGAGTCGGAGTAAAGTCTAGCGCTACCCCTGCACGTAAAGCCAACTGCGGTGTTAGCTGATATTCACCACCCGTTGAAAACGCCCACGCATTGGAATAGTTCTGTTGCTCATTAGTAATCTCCCCACGTTCAGTACCAGTAACCAGAATCTGGTCAAAACGGCTCCAGCGCGCCCACGAGGCACCAAACATAAGCTTGAGGTTTTCGCTCATTTGCTGCGTTAAAGAGAAATTAATCGTTTCAGGTGTGGTTAAATCCAGCGCTGCGGTATCTGTTACCGTTCCAATTCCCAACTGGTCTAACACGGGCGAACTTGCTGAAAAACTGCCTTCCAGATTGAAATCCACTTTTGAGCGGTAAGTTAACCCCAACGTTGTTTCAGGCACTGGCTGGTAAATAATACCAAGATTATATCCCCATGCTTCATCGTCACCTTCAACTCGTGAATCCACCTCAGTGAGGTTCGGAGAGCCTGCGGGAGTCTGGCCAACGACAGCAGGTACTTGGCGATGAAGCTCACCTTCGACTCTGTTGTAGGTTACGCCAGCACCAACGGACCACTGCTCGCTAAAGCGATAAGAAACGGTGGGCTGAGCCGTCATCACCTTCACCTCGGTGTAATTGCCCTGATTACGCCCCTCAAAGCCATCTTCGTAATCTGTTTTTGAACCAAAAGGAGCATACACCCCAAAGCCGAACGCCAGACGCTCGTTTACGGGTTGTGCATAGAAAGCGAAGGGAATCAGCGTTCCCGGAACCATGTCACCATTGTTACTTCCCCCCGCCGAACCCAGCGGCAGGGAGCCCGCTTGTGTTTCGAAAGAACGACTGGAAGTAACATTGTCTATATCGGAGTTGACGTTCAAATACGTACCACCCACGGTCACTTGGGCACGGTCTAAAAACGACATACCCGCCGGGTTGCCGTATACGATGCTGGCATCATGCACATTAGAGCTACGACCTGCATGCCCATAGCCCTGCCCACTAACGCTCTGCTCATTGATTTGATACCCACCTGCATGGGCTTGGCTGGCGAAGACGGCCGTAATGGCAGCGGCCAGGGTAAGCTTATTAAACTTATTATTCATAGCGATCCTCTCGTCCCGATGATCCAGTGGATACCCATGATCCACCTTCGTTATTTTTTACATGACTGTTTTCTCGCAATGGCGCCAAAGGTTCAAGTGCAAACGCTCGTTTTATTTCATTTTTAGCTTATACATTAGTCGAACGACCGTTTTAAATCAGTGTTTTAGTCATTTCGGCTTAAGGAACAAAGGCACCCTTGACCTATGGGTTACCCATAGGTTCTACACTCAATAGTGATTATTTAACCGGTCGGGAGAACAGGCCATGAAAGTTAACGAGCTTGCCAAACGTGGCGGGGTTACCGCGGAGACCGTTCGCCACTACGCTCGTGAGCGGCTACTTGCCCCGCAACGTCATCCGGAGAATGGCTATCAGCTATTTTCAGATAACGACTTAGAACGGTTGCGGTTTATCCAGCGGGCGCGCAAATTAGGTTTTAGCGTGGCGGAGATTCGCGACATCCTCACTCATGCCGACCAGGGCGATTCCCCCTGCCCATTGGTACGCGACTTACTTGCCAGCCGCCTGCCGCAAATCCGCGCACGCATAGCCGAGCTGGAAGCGCTAGCCGAGCGTATGGAACAGGCGATGGAGAGCTGGCAGCAAATGCCCGACGGCTCCCCCGACGGCCACAGCGTGTGCCGCCTGATCGAGAGTTTTCCTGACGCCACGTCTACCAAGGAGACCCCATGAGCGACTCCTCTACCGAAGCCGCCTCAAGCGTAAGCCCTGCAAATGGAGCCACCACGCGAACAATTCCTGGCATGAATTGCCAGGGCTGCGTCAAGCGTATGCGCGAGGCGATTCAAAGTGGTGACCCTGAAGCAGACGTCACCGGCATGCCTAGCGAAAAACGCCTAGAGGTTGTTTCATCCCTAACCGACGCCGAGCTTGATCAACGCTTGACCGAGGCAGGCTACCCGCCAGGCGACACTGATAAGCAGCCAGATACTGCAGCACCCGCTGATGCCGAAGCTGAAAAAACTGCCAGTGCTCATTCCCATCCTCACGGGCAAGGCAAAAAGCAGCGCTTGGCGATTAGCGGGATGACCTGCGCCAGCTGCGTCAATAGCGTGCAGAAAGCACTAGAGCGCACCGAGGGAGTCGACACCGCCAGCGTCAATTTTGGTACCCACTCCGCCCAGGTGTTTGGCAGTGCCGAGGCCCAAGCGTTAATCGCCGCCGTTGAATCCGCCGGCTATGGCGCCGAACCGATTGTGGATATGCGGGAAGCCGAACGCACTCGTGCAGAGCAGGACGCCAAGACGTACCAAAAACGGCTGCGCGGCAGTGCGATCTCGCTGGCACTGGCGGTTCCGCTGATGATGAGCATGTTTTTTTTCCATCCCCACCCGATGGGCATGGGGCGTCTCTACTGGCTGGTGATCGGCTTGTTAACCTTGGGTATTTTGGCCTTCCCAGGACGCCACTTTTTCGTCAACGCCTGGAAGCAGTTTAAGCACCACCAGGCCAATATGGATACCTTGGTCGCCATGGGCACTGGCGCCGCCTGGCTATATTCCATGGCCGTGGTGCTGTTTGCGCCGTGGTTACCCGAGGTTGCCCAGGGTATCTACTTTGAAGCCTCAGCCATGGTGATCGGGCTGATTCTGCTTGGCAATGCCATGGAACTACGCGCCCGGGGCCGCACTAGCGACGCGCTAAAGCGCCTGCTCGATCTGCAGAGCCGCACGGCGCGGGTGATTCGTGACGGTCAAGAGCAGGAGATTGAGATTGACGCGGTGCGTGCTGGCGACCACGTACGGGTACGCCCCGGTGAGCGCTTACCGGTGGATGGTGACGTCGTTGAAGGCCAAAGCCATATCGATGAGTCGATGCTTACCGGCGAGCCACTCCCCATCGCCAAAAGCGCGGGGGATGAAGTCAGCGCTGGCACGGTGAATGGCAAAGGCGGCTTGATATATCGCGCCACGCGGGTGGGCACCGACACTCGCCTAGGGCAAATTACCGAACAGGTAGCGAGCGCTCAAAACTCGCGCCCACCGATTGGCGAGCTAGCCGACCAGGTCTCCAGCGTTTTTGTGCCTGCGGTAATGATCATTGCCGTATTGACGGCCCTGGTGTGGTTCAACCTAGGGCCCGCTCCCCAGGTGATCCATATGCTGGTGACGGCGACTACCGTGCTGATTATTGCCTGCCCCTGTGCGCTGGGTCTGGCGACACCGATCTCGACCATGATCGGCGTCGGTAAAGCGGCGGAGCACGGGGTGCTGGTGCGCAGCGGCGAGGCGCTGCAAACCGCCAGCAAGCTGACCACGCTAGTCGTCGATAAGACCGGCACGCTCACCCAGGGCAAGCCCAGCGTCACCGATGCGCAGATGTTTGGCGTGGAGCAATCCACCGCGCTGGCGTTGGTGCACGCGCTGGAACGCAGCTCCGAGCACCCGTTGGCGGCGGCGTTAATGACCTACGCGGATGAACACGACGCTAGCCCTGCCGAGATTAAGGGTTTCGACAGCGTGACCGGAGGCGGGGTAAAAGCCCAAACCGCCGACGGCAAAGCGCTGCTGCTGGG
>TARA_R110001599_G_scaffold78184_7_pt1 | contig 16999 bp, 12 predicted proteins | sample TARA_R110001599 | Tara Oceans TARA_R110001599 (sample SAMEA4398360) | marine metagenome | biome: Polar Biome; feature: [MES] marine water layer (ENVO:01000295) within the mesopelagic zone...; material: water (ENVO:00002006), including particulate matter (ENVO:01000060) such as...... | reverse complement strand
CCGACCCCGCCGCTTCGCGATACCGTGACGGTTGTCTTCTTCATGATCTGGGTTCAGTTGATCGGGTCGATGGCTTCGCTCTGGCTTCCGGCGATCGCACCGGAAGCCGCCGCGGCGCTCGGCATTGACGCATCGCTCATTGGTCTTCAGGTGGTCGTGGTCTATCTGGGCGGCATGATCACCAGTCTGTTTGCCGGAGGGCTGGTTGCCCGGCTCGGTGCCTGGAGAGTCTCCCAGGTCAGCCTTGGGCTCTTTGCCCTCGCCCACCTGATAATATCGAGCGGCGCCCTGCCCCTGATGGCTCTCGGTTCCTTCATCATCGGCTTTGGCTACGGCCTGATCAATCCGCCCGCCGCCCATCTGATGTCCAAGGTGGTTACGCCGAAGAACCGCAATCTCGTCTTTTCCATCCGCTTTACCGGCGTGCCTCTTGGCGGGATCGCCGCCAGCACCTTCGCGCCTGCCATCGCTCTTTCGCTCGATTGGCAGTCAAGCATGTATGTCACCATCGGCGTGGCAGTTGCCATGGTGTTCATCATGGAGTTTTTCCGGAAACGCTGGGACAGTGACCGGTCCCGCGCCGCTCCCCTGTTCCGCTCGCCTCTGGCCGATATCAAGGCCGCCTGGAAATTACCGGCTATCCGCTGGCTGTGCTTCACCGGCCTGTTTCTGGCCGCGATCCAGCTCTCCCTTAATGCCTTCGCCGTGACCTTTCTGGTGGAAGAGACCGGATACACCCTTGTCGCAGCCGGACTTGCGCTCACAGCGGTGCAGGTCGCGGGCGTGATCGGCCGTATTGCATGGGGTGTTCTGGCCGACCGCATCCGGAGCGGGTTTACCGCGCTCATAATCAACGCGCTTCTGACGGCCCTATCCGCCCTAGCGACGGTTTTCGTCGCACCGGAATGGCCGGTCGGTATCGTCTACCTGCTGTTCTTCATTTTCGGTTTTACTGCAATGGGTTGGAACGGCGTGTTCGCGTCGGCAGTCGTCGAACACAGCCCCCAGGGAAAAGCCGGGAACATGACCGGCGCAGCCCTGTTCTTTACATTTTCAGGAGTGATCGTCGGACCCGCTGTCTTCACGCTGGGCTACCAACTCGTCGGCACCTACAGCGGCAGCTTCATGGTCACCGCCATACTGGCCCTGGCTGGAACCGGCACAATTATACTGGCGGCAAAGGGCGCCCGAAAAAGCCTGTAAGCTGTAAGGCGTCAGGACCCCAGTTTGACGGAGCGCGCCCGGATATCGCCGAATTCAGGATTAGGCTTCATATCCTCGGTCGGATCTGAATACTCACCGTGCTCAGCCAGGATCGACGCGCTCTCAAGAGCGGTTTTCTCGACTTTCCGAGTCTCGCGCGGGTTCAGCATCCGAAATGCCTTATCCGCCGCATTGTATTCCTTTACCTCGAGGGTCTTGGCTGCCTTGGCTATGGCTGCGTGCACATAGCCGGTTCCGACCGTTCGATCGACCGCTTCAGCGAGGATCTCAAGGCTCTTACGCTCAACATGTTTGTTGTCAACGGCACTCATTGCCCGTACTCCAAGTTGTCGCGTATTCAAGCCACAATACTTGATATTGTGATGAGTCGTCCGATTTTTGCCAAGTTCTTTTTATAAGAAACGCGATACGGCCGAATGCGCACAGCAACAGCCATACGAAATCCCGCAACGCCTTTCGCATGCGAAGCCAAACATCGCATGCGCTTTAATTAGAGCACCCGGATCTGGAGACAAGTCTCTACAGAACTTCCAGGGCCTGTTTTCCGCTCGGCGGTGGGAAGGCACGATCAAGCAACGCCAGATCCTCCGCGTCGAGAGTCAGATCAAGGGCAGCTTTGTTGGCGTGAACATGTTCCGGGTTCGATGCCTTCGGAATGGCGATGATTCCGGGATCCCGCAGAACCCATGCCAGCGCGGCCTGCATCGCGGTTACGCCATACTTGGCAGCGACCGCGTCAAGCGCGCCATCTCTCAGCCGTCCTTGCTCAAGCGGCGAGTATGCCATGAGAGGCATCTTTCTCTCCCGTGCCCAGGGAGCCAGATCCCATTCAATCCCGCGCCGGGAGAGATTATAGAGGATCTGGTCAGTCTGACAGAGATCGGGACCCGCAACCTTTTCCCATGCCTTCATTTCCGCGACATCGAAATTGCTGACGCCATATCCGCCGATCTTGCCTGTCTCCCGCAAAGCCTCGAAAGCCTCGACTGTTTCAGCAAGCGAATGTGAGCCAGGCCAATGCAGCAGATAGAGATCGATATGGTCTGTTCCGAGGCGGCGCAGGCTGTCCTCGCAGGCCTTGATCGTCCCCTTGCGGCTGGCATTGTACGGCAGGACCTTGGAGACGATGAAAACCTGATCCCGGCGCCCCTGAATGGCATCGCCGACGACCTCTTCCGCCCCGCCGCTCGCGTACATTTCCGCCGTATCTATCAAGGTCATGCCAAGGTCGATACCCGTCTGCAGTGCCCTGACCTCTCCGTCATGAGCTCCGGCGCTTTCGCCCATATACCAAGTGCCAAGCCCCAGGGCCGGCACGGACCGGCCATCCGGAAATGTCAGAGTACGCATCGTCCGTTCCTTTATACGCGTTGAATTATCAAACTTCGGCAACCCGCCTGGCAACAGCTTCTCCGAAGGCATCCGTGCTCAGCGCGCCGCCGATATCCCTGGTACGCGTGGCCGCATCCGCAACGCAGATCATCACGGATCTTTCGATCGCCCGGGCACTTTCCCGCAATGCATTACTGTCACTGCGGTCCGCGAGCCATTCAAGCAGCATCCCGGTCGAGAGCATAACGGAACTCGGATTAGCGACGTTCTTGCCTGCAATATCCGGCGCCGATCCATGCGCAGCCTGCGCGACCGCGTGCCGAAGCCCAGCGTTGAGCGAGCCTGCGAAGCCCAGCCCGCCAGCCAGCTCGGCCGCTTCATTCGAGAGAATGTCGCCAAACATGTTGGAGGTAACGATGACATCGAACGCCCCCGGCTTCCGGACAAGATGCGATGCCATGGCATCGACCAGAACTTCCTCGACCTCCAGTTCCGGAAAAGCACTCGCCCCCTCGGTTACTGCCTCAAGGAAAAGCCCGTCGCTGAGTTTCAGGACATTCGACTTGGTCACGATCGTCAGTTTCCTGCGCCTGGTCATGGCCAGCTCCGCAGCAGCCCGGCCAATCCGCTCCGCGCCTTGCCGCGTGATCTTGCGCACGGCAAGAGCCATGTCCTTGTCCGGCATGAACTCCCCGCCGCCGGCGAACATGGTGCGGACGGCATAGAACCCTTCGGTATTCTCCCGAACGATCACCAGATCCATATCCTTGACCAGTGCCGCGTCGTTTCCGACCGAACGGCTCGGCCGGATGTTGGCGAACAGATCGAGCCGTCGCCTGAATTCCGCGGACGGGTTAAGCCCGCCGTCGGATGGTGCCGGATAGGTGGCGGTTGAAACCGGTCCCAGAATGACACCGTCCGCCGCCGATGCGCTTTCGAACACCGGTTCAGGCAGGGTCGAGCCATGGCTGGCAAGCGACGCTTCGCCGATGGCGTGCTCCTCCAGCTCCAGCCCAAGGCCGAACCGCTCGTCCGCCGCCTTGAGGACCGTCAGCGTGGCGCTGACAATCTCCGATCCTATGCCGTCTCCGGGTAGAACAACCAGTTTCATTTTGCTTCCTCCATTGTTTTACGTCCGGCTTTTTCACGCCGGATCGTCAGTCCTCAAACTGCCCGCTTGAGCATCTCGAGATAGCATTTGTTGAAGGCGTCAGGTGCCTCGTACTGAACCCAATGCCCGATACCGTCCATCTGCACAATTTCAGCCTCCGGATCGGCTTCTCTCAAAGCCGCATTCCGGGGAGCCAGCATGCCTTTGGCCGTAACATCTTCCGCTCCCCAGATCGCGTTCCGTCTGGCGCTTATCAGCGGCAAGTTCCGCAACACCGTATCGGACAGTGACAATGGCCGGGACCGGAACCGTGCCCGCGCCGTGTTGGCGAGCTGAATGTCGATTGCCAGATCGTCCACGTTCCGGGGATCAGCAAACATCAGAACCTCAAGATTGTTCCGGGCAGTTGCCCGGCGCGTCGCCTCGTCCATTTCCGGCAGAATTCTGACCAGACCGTCCGTCGGACGCTCACGCGGGCCGAACCCGGCGGCACCAATCAGGGTGAAGCTGCGCACACGGCGCCCGTGCCGAACTGCCGCCACGCTCCCCGGAACGGCACCAAAAGAAAAACATCCGAGATGAAAATCGGCCTCGGGCGGCAGAACCTGATCCAGCCCCCTGGCCAGAATAGCGCCAATATGCTCCGCCGTTTTAGGCTCATCGGGCCTGTCACTGTCGCCAAGTCCCGGGAGATCCGGCGCAATCACCGTGAATTCACACGACAGGGCCTGAATGTTCCGGCACCAGTGGTTCCAGGACCCGAAACCGCCATGCACCAGAACGACACAAGGCCCCTCGCCCCATTTGCGCCAGACCATACGGCCGTCACCGCATGGCGTTTCAAATATCCGGGCCTGCTTTTGAAGGGCTTCCAGAAAGTCACCGGTCAAAGGCTCAATACTCGCCTTTGCAACATTTTTTTCAGTCATGAGAATCGCGGAATTTCAATCGGAGGATAGGAAGGTCGACGATCATTAGCATACTCTCCCGCAAATGGGCCCGCCGTTTTGGGATGCGTTACATGATTAACAAACAGCCTTTCATCAGCAGGGATTGCGGCACAAACCGATTGACAACAACCAAAAATACACCACGAATAGCGTCGTCAAGAAATATGTAAGCAGTCCACATGCCCGAAAGCTTAGAGTCTTGGAAAGGCCTGATCGGCTCCCGACAGGTGCAGAGCAAGACGTCTCAAATCTGGAGTCGCGTGCCAGAGAATCTGAAAGGCTGTGGCTGGCTGCTCATCGCTTCGCTGCTTTTTACGATTATGACAGCGGCGATAAAGGATGTGGGTCAAAGAATCCCCGTCTGGGAAATCCTTTTCGTCCGGCAGATCTGCGTGATTCTGATTCTGTCTCCGCGCCTCATCCAATCTTTCCCCGGCGCCTTCAAAACAAAACGGCTGTCACTTCACGGAGCCCGAATCTTTTGCTCCGTATGCGCAATGGCTACAGGCTTCACGGCAGTGATTCACATGTCACTGGCCGATGCGACTGCGATCTCCTTCGCCCGCACGCTGTTCATCACGCTACTGGCCGCCTTCATCCTGAAGGAAGTTGTCGATCACAAACGCTGGGGCCCCACGATATTCGGGTTCATTGGAGTCCTCATCGTCTTACACCCCAGTTTTGACGGGATCGATTTTTACGCCTTCCTGGCGATTATCTCTGCGGTTTTCGTTTCCTTCATCATGATTCTGACCAGAGTGCTGACCAAAACGGAAAGCCCGGTGACAATCATGACCTACCAATCCTTCGGACTGGCCATCGCGTTCGCAATCCCTGCCTATCTCTACTGGGAAGTACCGACGGTTATGGAATTCGTCGCCATGCTGTTGACCGGCGTAGTGATGTCCATGGCCCAATACTCCAATATTCAGGCCTACAAACACGGTGAAGCGTCCGCCGTACAGCCCATGGAATATAGCCGCCTTATATTCGCCGGCCTGATCGGAATCATGTTCTTCCAGGAATCTCTGGACCTCCTGACGGTCACAGGGTCATTGGTGATTTTCGCCGGAGCCGCATATTCCGTGAAGGAAATGAAGCGCGACCAGCGCAATGTGACGGACGAATAGGCCGCAAAACAGCAGTCTTGAGCCTCGTCACGAGTGTCAGCGATGGGGCATTAAGCCACGTTCGTAAAGCCGCGCGATCAGCTCCCGGAGCCGGTCCCAGTCAACAGGTTTCGTCTCGAAATCGGTCAGCCCCGCCTCAAGGTATCGCGTCCGGTGCTCAAGCATCGCATCGGCGGATAAGCCGACAATTGCCGTCTCCCGGTTCGGGCCGTGGCCGGAACGGATTTCACGCGTTGCGTCCGGGCCGTCAAGTTCCGGCATTTGCATATCCATCAAAATCAGGTCGAACTCCGTGCTATCCGCCTTGTTCACCGCCATTCTGCCATCTGGAGCAATGTCCGCTTGGTGTCCCCATTTTTGCAGCATCATCGCGATCAGGTCGGCATTGAGGGCGTTGTCTTCTGCAATCAGGATCCGCAGGCTTGGCGTGCTTTCCGGATCGACCTTATGAACGTGCTTCATGCCCGTATCTGGCGCGCCATCGCCCGGAACAGGAGCGCCTTCTATGAGGCGGGCATCGAGCGCAAGGGAGAACGAGAATGTACTCCCCTCCCCCGCCGCCGACTCCACTTCGATGCTCCCTCCCATGGAGGTCAGAAGTCTCTGACAGATAGAGAGACCGAGGCCACTGCCGCCATACTTCCGCGTGGTCGAGGTATCCACCTGGTCAAACCTGTTGAACAGCCGGGACACTGCCTCTCCGGGAATACCGATGCCAGTATCGGAGACCTGGCCCGAAACCATGACCTTGTCTCCGTCTAAAACAGCATCCAGCGAGAGAGAGACCTCGCCTTCAGCGGTAAACTTGATCGCGTTACTGACCAGGTTTGCGAGGACCTGCTTGAAACGCAGGGGATCGCCACGCACAGCACGAATAGCGGCCTCCGGCATGCGATAAAGAAGTCGCAGGCCCTTGTCCGAGGCGCTCCCGCTGAACAAGGAGACAACCTCCTGTCCGGCACGCTCCAGGTCGAATTCTATGCTCTCCAGAGTGAGCTGGCCGGCTTCGATTTTCGATAGGTCCAGAATGTCGTTCAGAAGGCTCAGCAATGTATCGGCACATTGCCCCAAGACATTAAGATAGCCCCGCTGCTCCGCATTGAGGTCCTCCTCACGGAGCATCTGCACCATTCCCAGCAGCCCGGTCATTGGCGTCCGGATTTCATGACTCATCATCGCCAGGAATTGCGATTTGGCGTCATTCGCCGCTTCCGCGGCCCGCCGGGCATTATCGAGGTCCTCTGCCAATTTTTCGAGCGCATCATGCTGGTTTGATAAGCGCTCATGCGCTTCCTCAAGCGCTGTCTCCCGGCGTTTCAGATCGGAAATGTCCGTAAGAGTGATAACCGTACCGCCTTCCTTGGTTAGGCGTTCGGAGACGAGATAAACGCGCCCGTCCTGCCATACCTGCTGCACGGGTTCAAAATGCGGATTGCGGTGCATTTTGAGGCGCTCTTTAACCCATTCCTCTCTGCCACCATAGTTCATCGGAATTTGATCGCATTCCGCCACGAGTTCGAGGAAAGTCTCAAACCGTAACCCGGGCACAATGCGATCCGCTATCGCTGGACGCAGATTGCGGTATGTCTCGTTGCACATCATCAGACAATCGCCGCTGTCGAAATATGCGAAAGCCTCATTGATCGACTCGATGGCGTCCACCAAACGCCGTTCGCTTTCCTGGATCTTGCTCTCGGCCTCCTTGATTTCCGTGACATCGACCATGACACCGGTGAAATCAACCCGATCATCCAGAACACGCGCGACTTCCGACATATTCCGGATCCAGCGTATTCCACGCCGGGGCAATTCGTAGCGTGCCTCGAAGCGAACCTCATCCCCAGTCCGGAAAGAAGCCGCCAAGGCAGTCTTTACCGCTTCCTCATCTTCGGTGACTGGCAGAAATTTGGCGGAAACGCTCTCTGGGCTCACGTCTTCGAACCCGAAAACTTCCATCACCTTCGGACTGAGATAGAAAAAACGCGGAACCCGGTCAGCGCCGAGCGACCATTGACACAGAACACCCGGAATCGTTCTGGCGATCTCGCTCAGCCGGGCCTCACTCCGGATGATGCGCTCCTGGTCGAGCTTTCTTCGCGTTACATCGACGACCGAGCCCACAATGCGGACGATTTTGCCTTTATTATCGGCAATTGGTCGGCCACGCCAATGCACCCATTTCATCTGACCATCGGGAGAGCGCATCCGGATCTCTATATCCATTACCGCCCGGTGCGTCACACAGGCCCAGTACTGGCCCTTGAAGTGACTGACATCCTCCTGGACGACCGCTTCAAAGAGCGCCTCTATACCGGCAGGTTGCGATCCCGCACCATCACTCAGGATGCTCAAGGCAAAATTGGACCAGTAGAAAATGTCGGCGGACCGGTCATATTCCCAAACGCCGATTCCCCCTGCTGTTACCGCAAGCTCAAACCGCTCCTTGGCTTGCTCCAGCTCCTGGCTGGCAAGGCGCTGCTCCGTAACATCGCGGCGCATCGTGATATGTGCGCCGACCTCCGTCCGGAATTCCCGGGCAGCATACCAGCGCCCGCTCTTGTGCCGCCTGTCTCCGAGTTCCCCCCGAACGTCCCTGCGCGCGCTCAAGCGCTCTGCGATGTAAGCTTCCGGATCATTGAGGGCCAGAGGACTGTCGACGACACGATTCTGCAAACTGATGCGCAGCACCTCCTCAAAGGATTTTCCCTCAAGCCCCTCGATCTCTTTCAGATAGGGGAACAAATCGAAATATTTCGGATTGGCATACACATAGCGATCATCAGGATCGTAAATACTGACCGCCTCATCGAGAGCGTCAATCGTCTGGCGCAACAACTCATTGGTCCTATGAGTTTTTTCTATGTCTTCCTGACTTGTGACATCCTGAAAAATGCCGATAACGGCAATGACATTCCCGTGTTGATCCAGTTCCGGGAGGCCACATGATCTCACGTTACGGACCGCGCCATCCGGGCGCCGGATTCGCAAAGAAAACTCGAAAGGCTCTGCTGCCGTCACACAGTTTTCGATTGCTCTGCTGACTTTTGGCCTGTCTTCCGGAAGATACGAATTCAGGGCCGCTTCCAGATCCGGGGAACCCGATTCAGGCTCCAGGCCATGCAACAGATAAACGAACTCGGACCAGAAGACGGTATTAGTCGTGAGATCCAGGCGCCAGTATCCAAGCTTTGCCAGCCGTTCTGCGATCTGTAGCAGCCGTGCACGGTTTTCAGCGTCTGGCGCTGCGGCATTACTGGTTCTTTTTGGCTCGATCAGGTTCGATCCGGTCATCTGAAAGAAGTTCCTCGGCCGTAGAGGATCGACATTACCACTTATCGTTGCGACCAACCTTCATTTTGAGAGAGCATATCCCCGGGCGGGGTTGCTTCCCTTTATTTTACCGCACCGACCTTCTGCTCAATATCCTTGATGCGTTGCAGACCGGGTTTGATCTCGGAATTTATGAACTCGAGACGCTTCACCGGCCCACCACCATGATTGGGAAACCGGGCTTCGTAGAGATTCATCTTCACGGCAAGGCCACACAGCACAGCACCGATGCTGACATGGTGCGCGGTGACCAGTTCCTGAAAAGACTGAAATGAATCCGCGCTGATATTGTCCCAAAAGTCATGAGAACGATGATTGAAATATTCAAACCGGCCCACGAGCGATGTTGAAATTTCGTTCAGGTCCGACTCTATGTCCTTGAGAATCTTGAGCTGATTCCGGTCATTCTGGATCTGGTAGTTGCTGTGCAACTCCTCCATCCAGGAAATAAAGGTCGGGATTTGCTGCATGATCTTGTCGAGGCAATTCCGGAAATACGACAGCGAGAGAAAAATATCTCCATACCGCTCAAGGAACTTCGGCACCTCACTCAATTCAGTATTCAATTCTTCGGCAAGGCGCTTCAGCTTTGCCACGGCCTCGTTCCGGTTTGGCGATGAGACCATTTTGATGATCTCGCCGACATCGCTGATCTCTTCTGACTGATCCCCACCATAGACCCTCTGGATCAGCGGGCGCGTGAAAGCGCGCATATATTCCGTCAATTCGGCACGCTTCGCTTCGGAGAGCTGCAGTGCCGAAAAATCCTCGAAACCGATATCCAGGTTGCGCAGTTCCAGACGCAGTGAATAGACGTCGAACGATTCCAGCGAAGAGAGTTTTTCCAGAATGATGAGATCGTGAGACAACGCTCCCCCAACATCCTGAAAATATCCGTGCAGTTCCTTTGCCTCAACCTGACCGCTTCCCGAAACACCGTCACGAAACAGCTCAATGGCGCTTTCCAGCCGCGCATTCTTGATCATGAAAGCTTTTTTCAGACCGGGCGTCTGCAAAGGGATGATCGAGAGTGGCAAGGTATGCAGCGAGTCGAGGGCATCCTCATCGACTACAGCCTTGTCCGACTTCTTGTCCTGCAAATCGACACTCATGAATTAAGCGCTCTTTCTAACCGGGGGCACGCGACCTTATCCATCATTCAGTTTAAGAATTGATAAACACAGCCGCATCAAATTCGACGGGATCAATGCTGCCTGAGGGCACGCAGCTGATTGATAAGGACGATACATCCTTTCCAGATAGGCTTTCAGATCTAAAAGCCACAATTAAATATGGGACCTAAATCCATTTCATGCAAATCGGCTGGAGGCAGCGTTTAAATTACAAATTTCAGGAAAAATTAGCTCACATATCGACATAATGAGATATGCAAAAAGAAACAAAACAAAAACATAAAAAGATCATAAGAAGTACATTCCGTCAGCCCTCCGTTTTTATCCCGATTTTCCTGCCCGGTGATTCACGAGCGATTCACGTTTTGCTGCCTAAAATCCAAACAGACGCAATTTGGAACGCCGTGTGGCGGCAACGCCTGGCGGAATTTAAACGATGGCCACAGCCTGGCTTGGAGTCATTAGATGCTCGAAAGTTTAGAATTAAACAGTCGGGACCCGCGCGGACGCGAGCTTTATGTGCGTCACCATCAGGTGTACTCATTGCTCGAACTGAACGTCAGGCTGCATCAATTGAAAGCCGGTGACGGTGACGGCGATATCTCAGAGCTTGATCGCGCCATCCATGATGTCTCCGTCTTGATATCCGAACTCGTCACGCGTTTTGAAGAAGCTGCGGCTCCGAACCATAAAGCCTCGGAATATTCCGAGACTCAAATTTCCATGCTGCAACGGGCAACGCAGGCACTGGAGAATCTTTGCTCGGAAAAAGTTTCTGTGACGAGTCTCGTCGATGCCGCGCGAACGGTGGTAGCCGCAGGCTCACAGCCCCGTTTTTCCAAGCCGCGCCTGGTTGTCTCAAACCCATAGAAACACGGGAAAAGGCATTTCCGGATTTTAGTCCGGCCAGAAACTTGCCTTACCGAACGGCGATCCCGTTGACCATCGGGTCGAAACGCGATATTCCGCTGCGCACTTTGATAGCCGGTTTAGCTCAGTTGGTAGAGCATCTGATTTGTAATCAGAGGGTCGGGGGTTCAAGTCCCTCAACCGGCACCAATTTCTCAAAACATTTTCAACAAGATACTGGAAACGCATCTCTCCCGAGAAACACTGATCGTTGATCTGGGTACCAATTGGGTACCGTTACTCAACTATCCAACTTAACGGGTCTTCGCCATCTTCGTTTCCATCCGCCGGAACCAACCAACACCCTCCTTGCATGGTACGGTCTGCCTAGGCTGCACAACCATCGTTTTCGATATGCCAATCGATCCGACTAATTATCGCTCTCCCCTACTCAAAGCCTGGGTGACGCACATATATGGCAGCGGATCGGAGCACTAATTCTGAGGAAAGTACCGCTAGTTGCCGCCCTAAAATGACACCGGACTAGACCTTTTCGCCTGCATTGCTCACGCGACCTGTTCGCAGACATCCTCTATCACAACGACCGGTTTCGACCATGGTCAGTGCCAACATGACCGCGCTCGGATTCGCGATCACAGGACCAGTGCGTCTGGAAACGGCGCTGTCAGCCCGTCCAGCCTGGGACCGTGTGAGCAAACGCTCGTCGCCCGCGCATTCCCGCATTCCGCGACCCGCCGCAGTATCACCGGTTACGTTCGGGTTGAACCATGGGCAATGTTGCCGCCCCGATTTGGGGTCACATGGGGAATCCTGAATTTTCATTACAATTGCCTGAAACTAGACCGCGCTTCGATGCGACGACGCTCTAGCTGAAGTCGTGAAAGCGCATCGCCTTTCCGTCGGGACTCTCGACACGACGTATGGTAGTATCGCGATATTAATTTTTCTTGCGAAGAAGACGGGAGCGCAGCGAGATGAAAGCGATCTTCGTACTAGGTGCCGCAACCGTCGTTCTCGCAGGGTGCACCATCAAAGATCCCAATCCTGCTCCAATTGCCTTGGACCTTATTGTTCAGGAAATGCAGGCGAGATGTAACGTAGATTCTCGAAGTGAGTATCAGAAATATCGTTGTTTGATGTGGGACTCTGTCGCTGCATGCCAACCAGCTTACTACGCAAGCGCCGCTTCCAATTTGCGCCTGGACGCTGACTGGAGCAACTGGCGGGACGGTCTGATATCAGCCGAAGGTGAGATCACAGAAGAAAGCGGGATTACGAGCACCGCTCTCGAATTGCTCAACTGCGGAATCACAGAAAACAAGGATAAACTTGCGCTCTGCAAAGAAGCGATATTGCTCAAAGATACTTGCTTTCAGAATCAGATGCAGATCGTCGTAGATGTCATTTTTCGCGGGAATAAAGTCACGGCTCCCGCAGCCGCATCGGTCCCCAAATCAGCTGCCGAAACAACCGGGCTCTCTCCCAAGGATGTCCAGGAGGTAAAGAAGCATATTCGATATGTTCTTCAAACCAACTCGATTAGACGCCCAGAATTTGATCGAGCTTTCGAAACTGGCGCTAGCTGTAGCGAAGCTCTCATCGAGGCGCAAAAGGACGAAGGCGGCGGAGCGGCCGCGGAGAGACTAATCGACGCGTGGGGCCCGGAAAATGTCAATGACCATGTTCGGGCGGCCTTCGGGATATTCTGCGGAGAGACGCCCCCCCACCTTAGACAGCAGTACGAATTACGTCTCTCAGAAGTAGCGCGGCTCGTACCCACTATGACCAATACCAATTCGGCCCATGAGTTCAAGGTGGCGAAAGCGGCCCTGGAAAAGCTGTCTGACGTGAGTTTGCACGAGACCCCTTACGAGAGCCTTCGTAAGTGCGTCAGGACGATGATGACGATGACGCAAGAAAACTGGGACGCCGGGGGCTTCAAGCTGGAGGGAGCCGAGACAGTCGACGTCATCCGTCGCATCCGGGCAAGCGGTTATCGAGAAATTGCTTTGCCCAGCAAAACGCTCTGCATCAAGTAGACCTGACTTTTTGCCCTTTGTCCGCTTTTCGACTTTGAATCATTCCTCCGGCACTTCGGTTTACCAGAGCTCCAAGAGCCTCTCTAGGAACTTACCATTAGTCAGTCGCTGTTCCGCTGCAGCTAGTTGAAATTCGATAAAACGGGCAATACCAAATCAATCGTGCCCACTAGAATACGAAATTGGCTCGCCGTATATGATGGATATAAGCTTAGAAGAAGCGCAGACGAGAGAGATTGAGACGATTGGCAGGAACCACCACTGGAACTTCCAGGAGGCTTCTAGAAAGCATTTCCAGCAAGGTTTAGGGGGGCTTGCCACCTCCAGTAACCTTTATTGTACGAGCTTCTGAAAGCCTTCACACCCGGCCCCGGAAAATGCTTTAGACCCTCTTTCCTTTAGGCTGCGTCCTCCGAGATAGGGTGAAAAATTGCATCCGCCGCTTTCTTGTTAAACCCTCGCGGCTTCTTCAAGAAGGCTGGGGCTTCAGGGCGGGGACCGGGACAGAACGGCTTTGACCAGTAGAATCCTTTTGGTTGCTTCGTCCGCTCTGGGATATCAAGCAGATGCTTAGAATCAATAAGGCCGGTCAGGCTCAGAGAGGTGAACCCTACTGGCACCTGTCCTTCCCCAGTCGTTCCGCTCCATCGCTCCTCGCTGCGCTCTGGGCGCTCCGGGCGCTCATTGTCCGGACACACCGAGAATGCTGCTCAGCCTTTCATCCTCAATTCCTGACACCTAAGGGCTAACGCACCAGAACTTAGATACAGAGCACAACCCGGCACACCCTAAACGATACCTTCAGCAACAGCAGGATCACACTGCTCAACTATGGTTTCAGTGATTTCGTGAAGATGGCGTGCGTAAGTCACACTGGCGCCGATCTCGGCGACTATTTTCCCCCATAACATACCTCAGCGCGTCTTCTAGGCGCGTTTCACGGTTACGGCAGTTTTTGGCCGTTCACACAATCGCAATACTGGGTTTCGTAGTCCGGGTTGCCGACTAGGAAGGGCAGTCTTACCCAGGATCATGCCTTGGTGGAGGGGCATCTGGTCGAAACTGCTCAGCCAAAAACTGGGACATAGCAGCGTTAATTCGTAATTGTGGTCCTTCGCCGTTGGACGGCGCGATGTCATAGATTTCCCGGATTTTTCTCTCAGTGACGGACGCATCACCTCGTACGATCGCGGCTCTTCGAAGGAATGGCTCGAGCTTCCCGTTAGCGTCACGAAAGCGCCGTTCAACAATCCGCAGGACACGAAACCCGACAGAGGTGAACAAGAACTCATTCCTGCGGCGTGCTTCGTGAAAGCTCTGCGGCAAGCGGAATTTTTTCCTGATCACGCCATCGGCCGTGACAACCAAATCAGATGCAGACAATTCGCCGAGGAATTTCCGAAACTCACCTCTCGCTCTTGTCAAAGCCAAGCCGTGCGTCTGCCGATATAACTCTGCCAATTGTGCGTGCGTCCAACCGCAAAATTGTGCGGACGCGGCGGCGCCTCCAGCGACATAAGCAACATTGGCGGAGAGGTTCTTAAGGTTCGCGCCTTCCTCAATCCAGCAATTCCAAGCTTGTCGGTTCTTCCTGCCAGTCTCTAAATATCTGACGAACTCATCCGCTTGCTCTCCAGTGCCGCGAAAGACAACGTGGAAATGCAGGTAGCCACAGTCTTTCACTTTCCGATCGCGGGAGAAATGGGTTCCAATGAGGTCAACATGGCAGTCATTCCGCTCACAGAAATAGCTCACCATGCGATTTAGCTGGCGTGCGACAACCCTATGGATCTCTCGGTAGCTGGTAAGTGGCACGATGCAATTTGGTGGAGCGACCCGAATCTGACGCGTTGAACGAATTCGGTTTTTCTCTGCGAACACTTTGTATTCGCGGGCCAGCTTGTTTTTGTCGTCGCGAGCTTGTAGCGGGCTGAGCGAAGTCCGATGAATTGGGCGGCCAAGGTTTTCACGCCGGTTGCTCTTATCAAGAGCAACCGCAAAATCACCCGTCAATTCATCTGTAGAGTAGATTTCCTCTACCCCGCCGGTATGGAGGCGCGCGGCAATAATCCTGTTCGCTTTGTACGGATTATATTCTCCCGAAGATTTCGGGGGAATTTGCTGTTGCGCCTCTTTGTAGAAAAGCGGCGGAAGTTCTTGGCACACATCCATATACGAGCGCGAACGTCGCTTGGTGCGCAGGTCAGAGATATCCATAGAGGGATCCAATCGCATACCGATTCCGAACCGCGAACCGGAACGGAACCGTCTTTAATTGTGACTTGTCGATATCCAAGAGTTCAACGATTGGACCAGATCAAGCGGCCGAAAACCAAGGATTGTATCATTTTTGCAACAGGCACCGACTCGCCTTCCGGGCTATCGCTTTCTACTCGCCTGCCTTCATCAACGGGACGTCACCGAGGCGACATCCCCGGTGATTCTTCTGAGAGTAGATAACGCTTGCGCGACCTCTGGTCCAAAGGTGGAAGCGGCGGCAGGTTTTCTTCATTCCATGGCATGCCCAACGGTTCGAAACCCATGTGAGCGTCTGTCAGGGAGACACCAATCAGCCTGAGCGGGTGCTCATAGGCTCTCTCCAAAGCCTGACCACGTTGCTTGAAGTCGGGGATTTTTCTCGCACGCGTCCCATCGCTCATATCGAGGATCTCCTGCGCCTCCTGAAGACGGATCGCATTGCCGAACGCGCGAAGGTGCGGATGCAGGTTCTCCAGATTTCGAACCTCTCGTCGACCGCCTGACAATTTCGCGATCAGGTATTCCGAGAGGATCCTTGCCTGGTGTGCGTCACTTTGCCGAACGGCCTTATACGAGACCGCATTCAGAACGAGGCCTGTCACACAGAGCGTGGCGGCGAAGGCGCCGAGGGCAATCATGAATTCCGGGCTCGTCAGAAACTCCTGAACGATATCCGCAGGCTTATCGTTGCCGCCGGTTTGCCGTCGGGAACTAAGATTGCCTTCTGCGATGCGCCGCTGAAGCGCTTTCTTGGCCTTGATCTCAAGCCAGCGTTTCATAACCCGTGCGCGCTGGTCCGGGGTCATGTCGCGAAGATCAAGGTCATCGAGCCCGTCGATGTCCTGGCGTGCCATGAGCCTGAGAATGGCGATGATCTGCTCGTCGGTGTACTCGGTCATTCTAACCTCCTTCGGTTATTGTCCTTACCAAGGCGCATATCCGCGCGCCCGCGCGCCGTCGTGCTCCTTGCGCAGCCGGAGTTCCTCGTCGCGCTGCCGTCGCTCGGCGGCCAAGCGCTTGTGCATCAGCTGCTGCATCATTGTGAGTGACTTACATGCAAGGAACTCCGGATCGCTTTCCTGAAGGAGGCGTTCGATCCGGTTATTGAGTTTGAGTGTCCGTTTCGCTGGTTCAGCGACTTCCTTGGCGTAAGCGGCGTTGGCCTTTTTTCTCTCTCGGATGGTCTGGTCGGCTGCTCGCGCGACCGCAAGGCAGCGGGTTCGGATAGTTGCCTCGTCTTGCGTCCTTGCCCGCACATCCGCTAGATACGCCCGAGCTTTCTCAAGTTGCTCGAAAGCGCCCGACGAACGCCCGAGGGCATGCTTGACGCGGTCCGCCGGGCCAATGGATGCCTCTGCTTCGGAAAGCCGCTGCTCGGCCGCTTGACGGGCCTTCCGAAAGTTTTCCGCCTGCTTCTCGATCGCCGCGATATCGGCCGCCATGAGGCGATCTCGGTCGAGTGCTTCCGGCGGGAATGGCGCATTACCAATCACCACTTTCAACCGCTTGATGTCCGCTCTGATGGCGTAGATGCGCTTCTGTTGCGGTGTCAGGCGGCTTCTGACGCTTCCTCTGGTGGCTCTGCCTCCCGCCTGGTGCACATAGTCACATACTCGGTCGA
>TARA_R110001599_G_scaffold23120_4_pt1 | contig 17024 bp, 15 predicted proteins | sample TARA_R110001599 | Tara Oceans TARA_R110001599 (sample SAMEA4398360) | marine metagenome | biome: Polar Biome; feature: [MES] marine water layer (ENVO:01000295) within the mesopelagic zone...; material: water (ENVO:00002006), including particulate matter (ENVO:01000060) such as...... | reverse complement strand
GTCAATCCCAACACACTCAAGAGAAGAAGATTTGATGGTTTCTTATTTGGAAGATGTTTTAACCGAAAAAGGTTATGATTTTTTCAAAGATAAACATAATAATATATATGTTACTAAAGGTAAGGCCGACTACTATCCTTGTTTTGTATCACACACTGATACAGTCCATTATATAAACCACAATCTTAAAGTTGTTGAGTTGGAAGAAAAAGGTCAAAAGATTCTAACTGGTATTGATACTGAAACCATGAAACCTTCGGGTATTGGAGGTGATGATAAATGTGGTGTTTATCTTTGTTTGGAAATGTTAGATAAATTAGATAACGTTAAAGCATCCTTTTTCGTTTCAGAAGAGATTGGTTGTCTAGGTTCAAAACAAGCAGACACAGAATTTTTTCAAAATGTTGGTTACGCTATTCAGTATGACTCACCCAAAGGTAATTCTATGAGTATGTCTCTTATGGGTAAAAATTTATTTAACAAAACAAGTGATTTTGGTGATAAAGTTAGTCCTTTAATACTAGAACATGGTATCACAGATTGGGCTAGACACCCATTCACTGATATATGGCCTTTAATGGAGAAATTTAACTTCTCTTGTTTAAATTTAGCGGCGGGGTATTACAACTACCACACACCAACAGAGTACGTTATTGTAGATGATGTTGAAAACGCTTTTGAGTTAGGCATTAAGTTACATGAAATACTAGGTGAAAATTTCTACACAAGAAAAGAAGAAGAAAAACCAATACAAAGAATATTTGGTAGTTTATCACAAAGGAGTGACATTGTAGTTGAGGGGAAAGATTATCAAAATTATGTAGACAATGAAGATGATGATTTAGATTACAATAACCATACCACTACCAACACAACAGATTACGAATATGATGAAGATGATGAAAAAAATATCTTTTATTAATAAACTATGAAATTTATCATTAAATAAAAAAGGGGAACTAAATGTTCCCCTTTTTTTATATAAAATATTTATCAATATTAGAATACAGAAATAGCTCTATCAAATCTAAGAGTTGCTGATATATCAGCAATATCCGATGATGAGTAATCTAAATCTCCAAAATTAGCTGAAGTAACCATAGTTCCTTGTAGAATCCACTTTTCAATTACAACACCCGTTGGGTCTAACATCTCCAATTCAATGTCTTTTTTATAACCAGCCGCGTAACCTTGTCTACCTGTTACTGATTCTGAATGTAAACGAATCCACTCCATAAGTGCTTGAGTAGCTGAAGGACCAATAGGGTCTCTAAATGTTACATCGATTGTTTCCCAAGTAAATCTACCAATTACGAAAGTAGATGTGTTTAAGAATTGAATCTCTGTTTCTTCTGCTGTATATGTTGGTCTTGCTCCTGTAGAAACAAACCATTCTTGAATACCAAGTGGTGTTGGGAATCTGAATATAAACCTGTTCTTTTTCTTTGGTTCGTAAGGAACAGGCATCCTCATTAATAAATCTGCCATTGTTTAATGTTTTTTATTTTTTTATTATCTTTAATTATAAATATGCGACAACTTTATTTTATTTCATTAATTGTCTTATTCTAGTTATTTCTTCTTTAATTGTCTCAACCTTATCACTCATCATAAATTTGTAATCGTCAGACTTTTTTCTTTTATATTTTTCCGATGAACCACCTATATCACAACCATGTTTTTTACAGGTCTTAAGTACAGCTTCTCTGTTGTAAGGTAATTTTGAACCTTTAGCTCCAAAATACATCGTACTTAACATTTCCATAAATTGTGGTAAATTTTTCATAAATAATTTCTCGTTAAAACCAGCTTCTCCAGCTACTTTACCTAAACCTATTTCTAATATTAAGTCAGTTCTACCTTTAATAGATTCACCAGATAACCCCATCGCTTTACCTCTTTCACCAGGTTTCACCGATTTAGCTTTCCTTCTTTCACCAATCTCAAACTCTGGGAATACTTTTTTAAGTTTAGTTATAAAAGAACCAATACCTTTTCTAGTATTCCTAACCCATCTAATTAAAGCTGAATTATCAGATTCTTTTACTACAGTATTAACCCATTTATCTTCATCGATATTATCTTTTAAAGAATTATTTTTCTTTAAGTGTTTGTAGAAAGATTTTAAATACTTATCAGATTTAGGTTTTCCTTGTTCTAATGCTGCGTCTAAGAAACCACTCGGTATAACTGTCCCTTTCTTTAGACCTAATTTAGACCAAAAATCCTCACCTTGTGGTAGAAAATTACTAGATAAATAAGCTAACTGCATGTTCCTATTACCTTGTAAGAAATCTGTTGGTACAGAAGGTGGTAATGGTTGAGGTGTTGTACCTTCTTGTTCATCACCCTGTGGTTCACCAACCTCACCAGTTGGTTCATTTATAATGGGTTCATTACCTTCCGTTGGTTTAATGTTTTTTAGAGATTGTAATAAATCATCTAAAGTTTTAGCTCTAGATTGCCTTTGACCTTTTTCTCTTAATACTTTAACTGTAACACCAGCTAAAACTAAAGCTAGACCTATAGGGCCTAATATTTTACCCAAACCTTTAGCTGTGTAGTAAGCAGCTCCTGTTTTAACAGCTGTTTTAGTAACATATTTAGTTATTAAAACTGGTACGTTTTTAATTAAAATACTACTCATAGTAGTTCCCGCTTTAGTACCATAAAGTGTTGTATTTAAACCAGAATTAGGGTCTGCTAATTTACCAGTACCAGAAGCACCAGCTTTAAACATATCACCCATATCATCATATTGTCCTGGATTATTAACTAAATCATGTAAACCTTTAGCTGCGTCATTAGGTCTCATCATAACACCACCATCTTGACATAAAAGGTCTACACCCTTATGTGCATCACCACCACCAATCTCCTTAAGGGATGAAATAAATTCTTCAGGTGATGAATTAGCACCTAACGGATTATCAGTTACTCTACCCAATAATTTATATACACCTTCACCTTTTTTAATGTCAGTTAACATTTCCGTCTTACTCTGAACAACAGTTCTGACTTGTTCTGTATCGGTATAAGTGATTTCTTCAGTAAACAAACTCTTAAACCATTCCGTGTTAGCTAACCAAGAATAAGCACCCATAGCACCACCGACCATATTAAGTAAAATAGGTAATCTATTACTAGCTAAACCTTTTTTACCCATTCTATCACTCTCAAACTCACCACTACCAGATGACTTTTGAAATTTAGATGATTGTCCCTTTCCACTTTTAGCTGGTTTATCTGAACCTTTCTTAGCACCAAAAGCTTTATCCATTACTTTATCCTTAGCTTTTGTAATACCTTTACCAACTTTACCTATAGCACTACCAACCTTACCTAAGAAACCTTTTTCACTTAATAAGTAAACTTCTTCTTCAGTTAGTACATCATATTTTAAAATCTCTTGTTCTTCCTCTGTTAATACGTTATCCTCATTCTCTTCTGATTCCATTGTTGTATATACACCCGCTAAATCTACATCTAAGAATTTTTTAACGTACTCTCTCATATCAGTAATAATCTCATTGGCTGCGTCAACTGGTAAATAACCTTCTTGACCCTCTTTCTTTTTGGTTGCTGCTACAATAGAATCATATAAAGAACCAATGGTTATAACACCCCTTAAGAAAGTCATTCTTTTTTTATCGTTTGGAAATTTTGGTGCTGCTTTGTTAACTTCAGTATCTAAACCACGTAATAATTTATTAGTTTCTTTATTTAATATATCACGTACTTTTCTTTCGGCAGCTTTTGTGACTTTATTTTTACCTATTATCTTACCACCAGCTTTATATCTACCTAATTTTGATAACCCATACTTGATAGTTTCCCAAGCCCCTTCATCTAACCTATCCTTATCTTCAATCGTCTCTAAAGATTCGTATAATTTAGTTAAAGCATTATCATATTTATTTTCTTTCATAAATCTCTTTTTTTATAAATATGTTAATATAACAAAAACAACATCCATATTATTTGACTTATTAAGAATAAAAAGATATAATTAGTTCAAACAAAAAAACATAAAATGACAGAATTCAACAAATATTCAAAAAAACATTTAGGTATAAATTCTAACATCATTACAAGTTACCAAAACCTACAATCAATAACACCAACGATAGAGAGTTCGGTAACACCCACAATTATTGAGGAAAGACAGTTAAACGTGGCGGCGATGTCTGTATTTGATAGGTTAATGATGGATAGAATTATATGGTGTGCTGGTCCAGTAGACGATAGAATGGCTATAACAGTCCAAGCACAACTTTTATTCTTATCACAACAAGAACCAAAAAAGACTATTACAATGCATATTGATAGTCCTGGTGGTAGTGTAAAAGCTGGTCTATCAATGATAGATGTTATGAATTACATTCCGACCCCCATCCAAACCATAAACACAGGTATGGCAGCATCTATGGGTTCTTTATTATTAGGGGCAGGAGCCAAAGGTATGAGAAGTTCATTAAAACATTCAAGAACAATGTTACACCAATCAAGTGGTGGAGCTGGTGGTAATATTCAAGACGCACGTATTCAGTTTGATGAATGGGAAAAAGTTAATAAAACTTTGTTTGAGTTGTTAGGTACGTACTGTGGTAAAACAGCTAAAAAGGTTGAAAAAGATGCGGCTCGTGATTTATGGTTGAGTTCACAAGAAGCTTTAGATTATGGTATTATAGATGAAGTAATTGGTAATTAATGATTAAAGGACCGAAAGGTCCTTTTTTTATGCGTTATTAACCTTAACAACATGTTCTATACCATCCTTATCGAAGTAAGTAACCTTCCAATCCTCTATCGTAGCTAATTGTCCTGTATAATCATCAAAATCAAAGATACCATAATGACGTAAGTCATCTTCTAACCATTCAGTAGCTAATTCAACAAGGTCGCCCCTTGAGTTACCTTCATCAGTATTTCTTTCCCAATCACCCAACCACGGTTCTCCAATCCATGTTGCACCATCAACAAACATTTCAGCTAATTCAGAAGTATTTATCGTTCCGTTACCATTAACCAAATTTAACATTCTAATTAACCTTCTTAAATTATTTAGTGATTTAGTATTATTATTAAAGTGTATCCAATCTGAAGACCATCTAGTAGAATCTTGACCATAACCTAAATTAAAGTGTAATCTAAAAGAGTCTTTTGGGTTTCTATTACTAATTGGACCTAGAATCTCTAAAAAACTAGGTGTGTTTTGAATCCAATCAAACTCACCTTCCTTTAATATTTTTAATATTACATTTTTCATTATCTTGTTTTCCATTTAAGTGGTATACATTGTAATCTATATCTATGTACCTTACCTTGAGTCCACTTTCTATAATTAGGACCTAAATAGTATTTTAATTCACCACGTCTACCTTTTTTGGTTTTAACAATACCCGAATCTCTTAAACTAGGTGTTAATGCGGTATTTAAACCTGGATAATAATTTTGTTGATAAACATCCCAATAAAACTGTTTAGATGTAGAACCTGGATTTTCTTTAATATATTTTATAAAATCAGAAGTTGTTGAACCTTCTTTTAATGGATATTTAAATACATATGTAGACGAACAGTTGGCGGGTACCCAATAAACTTCACCATTAATAGATTTAAAATAAGTTTTTCCAGAATTTTCACCTCTCCACTCTCTCTGCCAAGAATTGTCTCTAATAAAGTTTATAACTTTTTTATATAAAAAATTAACAATAATGTTAGGGTTAACATTAAAAAACTCACCTTTTTTAGTGGATAAGTATTTAACCCACTGTTCCCAACTAACAAAACCATTTCTTGCGTCTTTAATAAATGAATTCCCAAACACTTCACCAAAACCATCCTTACCCATAAGTACTTCCCCAGAGTCTAATTCAACACCATTTTCATCATTTAAATTTAAATCTAAAAATTGTTCTCTTCCTGTGTAATCCTGTATACCCAAAATAAAACCACTATAAATAGGTTCATCAAAACCAAATTCCTCTGAAGTATAATCCCTTAGTGTAAACCAAAAGGTATGTGTATTGACATCGGTTTCAAAATCTACCAAACCACCATTAAGTTTAACTACTTGTTCTTTTGGTAAATCTTTTTTTAACTTACTCATAAACATTTTCACCACACCAGAATCAACTAATCGCTGTTGAAAATCATTTAATAGATATTTAACTCTACTTTCTTCTTCTTTTATTTTTTTATTCTTACCTTCAATTACACTTTCATAATAATCAGTAATTTCTTGAATCATATCTAATGGTAATAAAGGTAAAACATTTGAAGTGGGTATTTCATTATCCTTTATATCATATAATTTACAAGTCCTATCACTATACATGTTTGTTGAAAAAAACTTATTTCGTTCCGTATCTAAAAAATACTCCCAATTAAGAGCCATCTTATACATTCTATTATCTAATACTTGACCTTGGGATTGTAATGTTGGTACATCATTTTTATCTAATATATAAAATAATACACCTTGTGATGTGTATTTTTTAAAGTAACTATCATCATTTTTTGTGGTAGTACACCATTTGGTACCTGCACCGTATTTACAAGAAGCTAAATGTGATTTAGGTACAATAACCGTCCATCTATCACCATCATAAATAACATCTCTTTGAGATTTAACTTGTTTTTCGGTTTCTTTCTCTTTCTCTAACTCTAGACCTTTTCTTATAGTGGTATTTAAATTGGTTAAATCAACACTACCCATTCTAGTAGTATCTATTTTATATTCATTGGAATATATGTCGGTATTTTTAATTAAATTCTTTTTTGCTAGTTTATCGAAAATTTTAATTGTTTCGGTAGCATCAGCTACTTCCATTCCATAACCCCCACAACACATTAAATTTAAAGCGTAATCTAAATATTTTGGGTGTGGTAACTCATCTTCCACCCAACTAATAATCTCATCGAAATCATCACTAGTACCACCAGTTATATATTGGTCATCATCACGCCAAGTATCAGTCAACCTATCACGGTATTTTTCAATTATTTCTTTCCTACGAGACTCAAATAATAACTCTTTTAATGTATAATTTAAATTTTCCATTAATCTATATTCTAAAGGTTTGACCATCTTCCATATGTAATGGAATATTATTCTTTTCTAAACTATCTAACCACCCACCAAATATATCCATCACTTGTAAGATGTTTAAATTATTATTAACGGAGTAATCACCAAAAGTGTCGTAAGCGTCTCTAATATCAGCTACTGCTCTTTCAAAAATATTCTTACCATTATGTCTATCGTTGATATACTCATAAACTTCCTGCATTAATTTTAGATACTTTAAACCACCACCATCTCTTGGGTTAACTAGTTCCTTTACCATCTCCATGAATTCTTCAACATCCCCTTCAAGTACAGCATGAGCTCCATATACATTCTGAATCCAGTGTCTCCACCATTTTATATCTCTTTTGATGAACATACCTGGTGCATTCCTTCTATTATTTTCATAATCACCTTCACCATAAAAATAATCAGATAAATCTTTATAAGGGTCAACGTTATTAGCCCAATTAAAATCTTCTGTTTCCTCTTCCAATATTTTACGTATTAAATTTTTCATTCTTTTTCTATAACCATCTTTCTTTTACCATTTGATGAGGTATCATAAACAACAAAGTGAATTTCTGGGTACATTTTATTTAATTCATTTTGTACAAATTCTTCTACAGCCATAACATTACCTAAGTCATCATCTGAAAAACCAACAGAGAATTTTTTGTAATCACTATTAACTAATTTTTCAGCACTATCAAATACTTTTTTAGTAAAATGTTCTATAGCTACTTTTTTAGCTTCTTCTGGGTTTGAAGCAGAAGAACCCAAATTAAACCTTTCACTGAATTCATCAGATGATACTGGATAGTATTCACCCATCTCATCTAAATATAAGTCTATTACTTGTTCATCATTTAATCCTTTAGATTGACGTAAAGTTTTCCTAATATTATCAATCATGAACTTTTTTTCATCTCTATCTAAAACCATTGTTATGAAAAGTTTAACCCCTTCTTTTAAAACTTCAGGTTTATGACCCCTTGCTGTATTAATAGCGAATGGGTTAGCATATATTAAAGCTTCTTTAAATTTATCAGCACTTGGGGCAAATCTACTATTATTTATAGCTTCTTCAGTATCTCTAATAAAGGGTTCTGAATCTCTAAAATCAGCGAAAGCTATTTTAGGGTCATCATCCCTTAGTTTAAAATCTTTATTATCTCTAATATTAGCAAACTGAGATGTTGATACGTCTACAGGTACCCAACCTAAACTTGTTTTACGTTCCATCTTAATGGTTGTAGGCATATAAAGTATATTATCGTCCCAATCGAAAATATAAGACCTCATCGTCATTTCTAATAGATTTGTTTGTAACCTACCATACTGTGACTCTGTTAGTACAATTTTTTTCATAAAATACTTTATTAATAAATATTAAAATAGCATAAAAAAAACCACACTAAGTGGTTTTTTAAATATATTGTTTTAATTTTTAGTATCCTCTATGGTTTCTAGCGTCTCTACTACCTCCAGCTGCAGACCTAAGAGTGTTAATAAATTTAGCAATTCTACTATCTTTTTGAGCTTCTTTCGGCATCTTGTCAACATACTCTTCAGCTGCTGTCGCTCCAACCGCTGCTGCTATTAAAGCTGCAATACCTAAACCAACAGTTATTGGGTCAGCAATCTCATTAATCATTTTTTTACTTTCACTCATGTAGTTACCTTTAACGTGACGTTTAGCTTGAGCTGAAGAATCACCAAGAGCTCTCATGTGTTTACAAAAAGAACCGAATTTACCAGCTTTTTGTTTATCACTTAATTTACCACAGTAACCTTCAATAGCTGCAGCTCCACCAGCTAAAGATATAAGACCAGCTACACCTAAACCTACTGTAATTGGGTCAACTTCATTTAGTTTTTCTGATTCTGTCATTTTTGATTTAACATGTTTTTTAGCTTCTGGAGCTTGTTTAGTTCTTTTACCCCATTTACCAAGAGAATCATCTCTTCTAGCTTTTTTAGATTGTTTTTTTGTAGACTCTTTACCAGTTCTCATACCTAATGACTCATCTTCTTTATCATTATTACCTTGTGTATGTTTTTTAGCTTCTGGTGCTGCTGTTTCAGTAACGAAAGATTCAACAACTCTTTCTAGTTGTTCCTTTCTGATTTTATATCTTGTTTTACTCATTTTAATATTATTTTCAGTAGTTAATTATTTTATTAAACTTTTTAAGTTCTTCTTTTAGAGACTCTTTTTTGTCTTTAGACGCTTTTTTCATAGATTCTTCTTTATCGTTATCATCATCTAAATCTAAAAAATCGGGTTTAGAATTTTCTTCTTCCACACTACCACAACCACCTTCACAGATTCCTTCAACCATGGTACCACCACACTCTTCACAAAGTGATTCTTCAGATACTAAACCAGCTTCTTCTAATGTAGACTCAATTACTAAATCCAACTCTTTTTTTGTTATTACTTTTGACATAATCTTATTTTAATTATAAATATGTTAAAAATGGGTAAATTTTAATAATCTACCCATTTTATTATTTTTTTTTAAATATCATCGAATGATGCTCCCATACTAGTCACATTAAATTCTAATATAATGAATTCAAGTGATGGTACTGGTTTCAAGAAGATTTTACCTCTCATTTCGTTTCTATCTATTTCCTCTGGGTCATTAGATAGTTGAACTCTAAAGTCAGCTAAACCTCTTTCTCTTTTTATATTCTCTAATATTGGATTAACTAAAGTTAAGAATTGGTTTCTAACTATTTGGTCATTTTGTTCGAATAACAATCTAACCGATACAGCTGAAATTAATTTCCTTGTTTGTAGTAATAATCTTCTAATATTTAATCTATCTAATGCTGAATCAGCTATTTGTAAGTTTTTATTACCCCATATCACAACTCCTTGGTCAGAAAATGTAGCCATTGGGTTAATTCTACCTTCGTATAAAATATCTCTATCTTCTTCAGTCAATTTAACTCTTGCTTGTAATGCGTTAGTCAAACCTCTTGTGTAACCAGCTGAAGCGAACCATGGGAATGAGATGTTATCCGTTAAAGCTATATTTCTAACAACCTCGTATGTTGGTGGTAACCAAACATTTAAACTATTCTCATTATCCCTACTCTGTAACCATGGCCAGTAAGTGGCTGTATAGTTAGAGTCGAAATCTGCTGTATCTAATAAATCAACCATATCTTCAGCTGAGAAAGTACTTACAGTCTCAAAACCTAAACCAGTCAATTGAGCTGTTTTATTATAAGTTGTTCCTTCTGGTGAAGTTAATATGTAAACTGAATCAGCTCTTTCCTCTTCAACCATATCGATAGTTAATGACACTAAGTCTTGATTGTTTGTGTAATCAATACCTGGTGTTGTTAATACATTAATGTTTACAGCTTCTGGATTAGAGAAAGTTCTAATACCCTCTAAGTAAGCGTAGTAATCAGAATCACCTTGGGTTGTACCCAATTGTTCAAATTCACCACTAATTAAACCAGTTGCGAATCCAGACTTACCAACTTTATATCTATCAGTGTTAGTTCTGTTTAGTCTATATTCATTCCAACCATCAAAACCTAAATAAGGTGTTAACGTGAATTTTCTAGAATTAATACTCTCATAAGTAGTACCTTCCATACCCGCTGTAGTTCTGAACTCAAACTCACCTACTGCGAAGTCACCAGCAATAGTAGCTCCACTATCCATATGGAAACCTTGTGTAGTTGCTGTCCATTGTCCTGGTGATGCGTCATCATCATAACCCTTCCAATTAAACATGTTTTGGTCAATACCCACAGTATTAGATAAACCTAAGAATACTCTTTTAATTCTTTCATTTACTGGGTCATAATCTAATTTATAATTCATTCTTGGTGCGTTCATACCAGATGAGTAATCTCTAACTCTATAACCCTCAAAACCTGATGGGAAAGCGTCAATTGGTGCTTCTGGGTTCATTACAATCATAACATATCTACTCCTTAATTGAAATTCACCGTCAGCGGTACCTATTCTTCTAGCCACAAAGTTTTCACTTGATGGGTCTAAATTACATTTTCTAAAACTTTCTAAAATAGCCGGTCTAGTGTCTTGGTCGAAGAATTGTCTAACAACAACATCAAACTGTTTGTTATCAGGTCTAATATTCATTATAGATATTTTGATTTCTCTGTTAGCTTCAGAACCATCAGAAATACTAACAACTTTAAATAACTTATCGACAACATTACCACGTAACTCAGAAACAATCCATGGTGTTTCTGGTGTCTGCCATTTTTGATGGTAGTTTTTAAATCTTGAGGAACCTGATAAAGAAGTATTTAAACCTAGTATTTGATTCTTTTCAACCAACTGATTAAATAATCCAGGATACAACTCTTCAACGAATACCATAGCGTCAGTATCAAAGAATTTAGAACCAATCACCCTAGGTAAGTAATTCCTACTCCTTTCATTTAAAGATACATCGTAACTCGTAGTAACAGCGGAAGTTGATGAACTTGAAGCTGATAAAACAAAATTAGCTAATGGGTTTGTTAGTAGACTAGCGTTAGCGTCCATTTCTAAACCTGTGTTATTTTGTAAAGTGTCGAATGATAAAACATCACTTGCTACACTACCTCTTGACCTCATCATAGCTACAACCATGTTATCAAACTGAGTATAAGCTGAAGATGTCCATTCCGTAATGTCACCAGTAACGGTACCTGTTAAAGCTCCACCAGTAGCGTTAACAACACTAGTTGAAATACCTTCAAAAATACTACCTACTTTAGTAAACACTATGTCATGTGGATAAGCCGTATTATTACTAGGTACTAAAGGAGCTCCTACACTACCCGATGGGAATAAACCTAAATCGTATAATTCTTCCGCTTCAGTAGCTCCAAGACCACCGAAACCATAATAAGTACCACTTCCAGAATAAGAAGCTGACCAAGATTTAGTTAACCCACTTACTATAGTAGATGGGTCATAGTTAGCTATTGCCGTAATCATCCAAGAGTGACCAGCGTCATAACCAGTTAAACCTAAAATTCTAGTCACAAATAATTGGTTTGATTGGGATAGGTAATTTTTAGCTATATAAGGCAACTCAAATTTAGGAACTCTATCCTCACCACCGAAAACCGCTGGATTTTGACCTCCGAATATTGCTGTAAATTCTTCATAGTTTGTTATAAAAATAGGTTCGAATGCTGGACCTTTAACTGTTTCCCCAACCGAGCCTAATGTTGTAACACCAACTTGTTGTGCTACAAATGATAAATCTTTTTCTGATGTAAACACACCTGGTGATACAAATATTTTATTGTCTGATGCCATTTAATTAATTTTTTCTTTTATTAGTTATTTCTAAATAAATATTATCCAAATCACCAAAAAATTTAATTTGTAGTATATACCACAAATTAAGTATGAAAAAAAGAATAGTTTTATCATACTTATAAAGAAAGACCTATGAAAAGGGACAAAAACCTAAAGATTACACCTAAGACTCATAAATTATTAAAAGACTATTGTAACGAAAATGGTCTTAAAATGTTTGCTTTTGTTGAAAAATTAATTAGGGATAAGTGTAAAACAAAAATAGATATATACGGTGATGAAGAATAGTTATATTATTAACTATCCTTCCACATCACCAGTTAACACTATTTCAGCTAACTGATTAGAATCAGTTTTTACTATATCAACAGTGATTAAATCACCACAAGATACAGTAAAAGGTAAATTAACTAAACCACCATTTTTATGTATTGTATAGTTAGTTATATTTTTTAATTCAACTAATTTAAACTTAATAGTATCATCTACACTAAATTTAATGGTTGTTGGTGAACCCTTTAAAAACTGAATTACAGATTTAATAGACTTACCACCATTATTATCTTCTGAAATAAAATTAGCCTTAGGTCTTAAATCTTTAGTCTCAACCTCAAAAGTTACAAAAGCCCTATTTATAGCTGGTTTAACTTCAAACTCCTCCTCATCAACCAAATAACCCTGTAACTTCATTTCGTAAGTTTGTACATAAAATCTTTTCCCCTCTAAGTCGTCAATTTGACTTTCATCCCCAATACTCTCCAAAAGTATAGGGAAGTAGTGACCCTTTATATTAACATAAGCTTGTGCTGAAGCGAATGTCTGTAACACTTTTTGGTGTAATATATTTAACTCTCTCATTCTGAAAGAGAAAAAACGAACAGTATATACCATATCAACACCCACTGGGTTTGGTATACCATATATATCAGCCCCCTTTCTATTACCATCCCACACTGGTATTTGCATATAAGGGAAATTTTTTCTAACTGGTATTTTAAAATCAGCTGGATTTGTACCAGTCTCAGGATTTGGTCTTCTAACTATGGACACAAAAGGTATTTTTATATTTTTATATTTGTCTGTGTTAGGCCAAATTTTAGCAAACTCATTCCACCTTTGTAAAGTTAAAAAATGTGTAGGTACTTTTTCTCCTTTAATCTCAAAACCCAAATCGTTATTAACAAATTCTACAAACCCACCATCTAAATCAGCAAAGTCAACAGACCTAGGTAAATATTGTTTATTTTGGTCTAGGAATTGGTCTACCCACCTTTGAGGTCCACCGTCTGGTTTAACCACTTTAATATCTATATCTTTTTTTCTTTTCTTAGGTAAAGCCATTTTTAAATTCCATTAAATTCTTCTGGGTCAGCTGTAACACAACTTATCTTTCTATAGTAAGCTTTATAACCTACCCTAGTTTTAGCATTATCAGAATTTATTTTACCATCATTAGAGACAGTAAAATATTTTATATTATCTTCTCTATCAGGGAACCCAATAAAATCACCATAATTAATATCAACATCTAACTCTTTAAGTTGGTCAACAAAAACAGTGAAAACTAAATTACCATAATCCTCATACCTACCGTAACCTTCAGAATATGATTTGTTAGACGATTCATCCAATATGGGTCTAACCTTAAGTTCAACCGGAGGGTGAAACTTAATCTCCTCAACGTCTGGTTCACCATAAGTATCGTCTGTTTGACTAGTTATCTTATTAACTCTAAATAATATTACTGTGAAATTAATATCACCCTCTAGATATTCACGAGCCATCTCATTCTCTAAACCAAAGTCTAGATAGTCGTAAAACTTACCCATACGGTTTATTGGCCACTTTTTATCTTCAGACATATCTTTATTTTAATAATAAATATTTAGAAATACCCTATTTAGTTTATTTTATTGAAAATGTTTCTATATTTAACCAGATATGTTAGATATTAACAAGTTAAAAAACAAAAAAACACTACTTAAACTAACCGAATATAAAGGTAATAATGAGTATATAAACTCCCTTAAAACAAGATTAGAAAAAGAGGGTGGATTCCCAATATCACCAAGCCTAGCTGAATACGTAGAAAGGAATTTTAATAAAGAACCTTTTCATTTAAACGAAGTGGTGGGTATTACAGATTTTTTAGGTGCACAATTAAAGGAACAGTTCGATTTGAAACACACACCAGATAAGGTATTGGTCGAAACAGTACTAGGGGATACAACTAAAAGTTACCACGTTAAAGGTAAAGTATTCAAAAACCAAAAGTATTCCCCCACCTTTTATATACCTAAAACCCAAGTGTACCAAAATTTATATGAGAAAGATATCGAAGTAGACGTAGATTTTGATAAGTACCAAGAAAAAGATAATAGGGGTTGGAGAGCTTTTAAACACCAAGAAACGGGTATTAAGTTTTTATTAAGTAAAAACCAATGTATTTTGGGTGATGACATGGGGTTAGGTAAAACATATATGTCTATTGTTGCAGCTTTAGAAAGTGATGTTGATAGAATATTGGTAATATGTCCAGCAAATGCTAAAATTAATTGGTTTAGAGAAATATCTAATTTCGTTCCAGAAGAAGATATTTCTATCATAAAAACGGGTCATTGGAACCCAAAGAAATTCACTATAATAAATTATGATATTTTAAAGAATTTTCACACACTAAAAGACGGTAGAAAAAAATATGAAGATTGGGAAGTGAATAGACACCTAGTTGAAGAAGGTTTTGATTTAATGATAATAGATGAATGTCATATGGCAAAAAACCCCAAAGCAGCTAGAACTAAAATAATTAATGAGGTTGGAGAAACAGTCAAAAAGAAGTGGTTATTAACTGGTACACCCATAGCTAATAGACCTATGGATTTCTACAATCTACTTAATTTATGTGACTCACCATTAACATCTAGTTGGCAATATTACGCTTTTAGGTATTGTGATGCTAAAAAATTTAGAAAAAAAACAAAAAATGGGATGAGAGATATTTGGATAACAGATGGAGCCTCAAACCTAGAAGAGTTACACGAAAGAACAAAAAGGTTAATATTAAGAAGAAAAAAAGAAGACCACCTAGACCTACCACCCAAAATTGTCGCACCATACTATATAGAAATTGATGATATGAAAGAGTATGATAGTGTTTTTGATGAATACTTAGCTTGGGCTAAAAGTGAAGGTAAAAATTTAGGTGCAGGTAGACACATGGTAGAGTTGGTTGTTTTAAGGAAATATTTAGCCTTAGAAAAAACTAAACAAAGTATAGAGTTAGCTGAACAAGCAATAGAAAATGGAAAAAAAGTTATTATATTCACAAACTTTACCCACTCATTTGACGCATTAATGAATCATTTCAACCAAGTTGCTGTAGGTCACAATGGTAAAATGAACGGTAAAAATAAACAAAGGTCTATTGACCAATTCCAAGAAAATAACGATATTAAAGTTTTTGTGGGTAATTTAATATCAGCTGGTACAGCTATAACATTAACTAAAGCTGAAATAGTTATTATGAACGATTTGGATTTTGTACCATCTAATCACGCTCAAGCTGAAGATAGGGCTTACAGAATAGGTCAGTCTAGTACCGTTAATGTCTATTACCCAATAGCTATTGGTACAATAGATGAGATGATTTACAAAACATTAGAAAAAAAACGTAAGATAATTGATACAGTTATTGGTGACGAACACCAAACAATGGACATATCAGATGATTTAATAAAAGAAATTATTAGGTAAAATGGAAGATAAGAGTAAAGAACAAGTAGAACACCCAAACCACTATAATAAGGGTATAGAGATGTGGGATTACGCACATTCACATGATTTAGATTTTTTTGAAGGTAACATTGTCAAGTATGTTACAAGATGGAGACATAAAAACGGTCTACAAGATTTACAAAAAGCTAAAATGTATCTAGACAAATTAATAAGTCTAGAAAATTCTAAAAATTAGCAAGAAGACCACTAACTAGATATTTATATAAAAATATTAATAATGAATATCTTATTTAAAGGTAAAATATTAACAGAAAGTGGTTTACGTAATATAAAAAAATTATCAAAAAGATATGATAAAGCTAAAATCTATTTCCATCAAGACTTAGATGGTGTAACAACAGCTTTAGCTATAAAAGATTATTTAGAGAACAATGGGATAAAAGTCGTTGACGCTGAAATAATTCAATACGGTGATAAAGAATTCGCAATAAAAAAACCATCAGCTAAAGGCGATATTATGCCAGTCTTAGTAGACTTCGCTCACGGTAAACCTATGTTTATTATACACACAGACCATCACGATAAACAAGTTGGTGCTGAAAAAAACGCTTCTACTTCATTTAGACCGTCACGTTCTAACGTAGAAACTATATCACAAATAGTGTCACCTTCAGACATATTCCCTAATGAAGATATTAAAATGATATCAACAGTCGATTCGGCTGATTTTGTTAACATGGGTATAAAACCAGAAGATGTTATGACTTATATCTTCCAATTAGATAAAGAAAAAGAGTTATCTAGAAATAAAAAAATAATGGCTTTGGTTACAAATAAATTATTGTTAGCCTATAAAAACAAACCAAATTTCTTAGAAACTTTAGTTTTAAACTCTACACCCTCA
>TARA_R110001599_G_scaffold14633_2_pt1 | contig 17030 bp, 15 predicted proteins | sample TARA_R110001599 | Tara Oceans TARA_R110001599 (sample SAMEA4398360) | marine metagenome | biome: Polar Biome; feature: [MES] marine water layer (ENVO:01000295) within the mesopelagic zone...; material: water (ENVO:00002006), including particulate matter (ENVO:01000060) such as...... | reverse complement strand
GTGCGCCAGAAGCACGCCCTGCGTTATTTGCCTTCAAAGGTGATGTTTATACCGGCCTTGATGTCTCACGCTTTAGCGCCGATGACTTAGTTCAGGCCCAGCAGCACCTGCGTATACTTTCAGGGCTCTATGGCCTGTTGCGTCCGCTCGACTATATGCGCCCATATCGCTTGGAAATGGGCACTGACTTGAATAACCCTCGCGGCAAAAATCTCTACGAGTTTTGGGGCGATCAGCTCACCGAGGCGGTAAACACCGCCGTAGCTGAGCAGGGCGACGAAGTTTTGGTGAATCTGGCATCGCAGGAATACTTTCGCGCCATCCAGCCGAAAAAGCTGCAGGGGCGCTTAATTACGCCGCAATTTCGTGATGAAAAAAACGGTCAATTCAAAATCATTAGCTTTTTTGCCAAAAAAGCTCGTGGCCGAATGGCGGCGTGGCTAATCCAAGAGCGCATTAGTACGCCTGAGGCACTGCTAGATTTCGATATTGATGGCTATCGCTACGATGCCGCGCTGTCGCGGCCCGAGTCGCCGGTATTTACTCGATCCGAGGCCGATAAAGACGCCGCTGCCTAAGACTTTTGTCTACCGTTTATCCACATTTGACGCACTAAGTATGACAACACTGGTCGGAGCTGGTGTAAAACCGTAAACTTCGCCCCATCTAAAATGCCCCGTGAGGTTCTCTATCGTGTCTGTCGATACCATTAAAGCACTGCAAGCCGACCATTTTGGTCGTTGGAAAAACCGTGAAGCCATTGCCGAATCGATGATTCCGCAGATTGGTAATTTACACCGTGAAAACAACGTCATCGTTACGGTATTTGGTCGCGCTTTAGTGAATCGCTCGGTGATTCAAATCCTCAAGTATCACCGTCGCGTGCGCATGATTGCTGGCGATTTGTCGGTGGTCGACACTTTCCCTATCTTGGAAATGGTAAAAAGCCTTGGTCTCGGTGCCTGCCAAGTTGATATTGGCAAAATCGCTATCGACTTCCGCGAACATGGCGCTGGTCAAGACCTGCGCGCCTTTGTTGAGAAAGCCGTTGCGCCAGGCGTTGGCCTGAAGTCCTTAGGCGAGCCACGCGATGTCGTGCTTTATGGCTTTGGCCGTATCGGTCGTATTTTGGCGCGCTTGCTCATCGAGAAAGCCGGCAACGAAGGCGGCCTGCGTCTGCGTGCCATCGTGGTGCGTAAAACTACCGATGGCGACCTACAAAAACGTGCGTCCTTGCTGCGCCGTGATTCTATTCACGGCCCATTCGAAGGCACGATTTCGGTCGATGAAGAAAACGAAGCGATCATCGCCAACGGCAACTTCATTAAAGTCATCTATGGCAGCAACCCAGAAGATATCGATTACGCAGCTTATGGCATCAACAATGCCTTGCTCATTGATAACACTGGCAAGTTAAAGGACAGCGAAGGCCTTGGCCGTCACTTGAAATGCCCAGGCGTTGCTCGCGTGGTTCTTACCGCGCCAGCCAAAGGCGACATCAAAAACATCGTTTATGGCGTAAACAGCGACAGCATTACTGATGCTGACACCATTTTGTCTGCGGCTTCATGCACTACCAACGCCATCACACCGATATTGAAAGTGATGAACGATCAGTACGGCATTTCGTCTGGCCACGTTGAAACCGTGCACTCATTCACTAATGACCAAAACCTGATCGACAACTACCACCCGGCAGATCGTCGTGGTCGTTCGGCAGTATTGAACATGGTTATTACCGAAACTGGTGCCGCGAAAGCCGTTGCTAAAGCCTTGCCTGAGTTGCTGGGCAAGCTCACTGGCAATTCGATTCGCGTACCAACACCGAATGTGTCCATGGCTATTTTGAGCCTGACCTTAAATACAGCAGCAAGCCGCGAAGAGCTCAATGAGTTCTTGCGTAATGTCTCGCTGCATTCGAGCCTGCAAGAGCAAATCGACTTCACCAACTCAACCGAAGTCGTTTCGACCGACTTTATCGGTTCGCGTTCGGCCGGTGTTTTTGATGCCCAAGCCACCATCGTTAACGGCAACCACGCCAATCTCTATGTCTGGTATGACAACGAGATGGGCTATAGCTGCCAGGTCATGCGCATTGCCGAGCAAATTGCTGGCGCGCACTACCTAACGTTGCCGCTAGAAGGTTAATCTAGTCGGGCTGAGTGGAGGCATATACCCCCACTCAGCGTTTTATAAGGCCTTGCGCCTGCTGCTTTAGAACAATAAGTATCGGACCGTGCCACGCAAGGCGTGACGGTGAAGATTAGTCTTAGACGCGCTGGAACCCACCATGATTAAAATCAAACGAGGCCTCGACTTGCCTCTGTCTGGAGCGCCCAAGCAAGCCATTAGCCGTTCGCCTGCCGTTCGCTCAGTGGCCATTGTTGGTGCCGACTACCCTGGCTTACAGCCCACGATGCAAGTCGCCGAAGGCGATAGCGTTCGTTGTGGCCAAATTCTTTTCAGTGACAAAAAGAACGCTCAGGTCGTATTTACTGCCCCTGCCAGCGGTCGTGTGCGCGCAGTGAACCGCGGTGCTCGGCGTGTATTTTTATCACTGGTTATCGATATCGATCCAACAATCGATGATGTCGAAAAATTCACGGCGCACAGTGTTGATGCCTTGTCCTCATTGAGCGCGGAAGCTGTCACCGAGCAACTGCGTGTTTCCGGCTTATGGACTGCGCTACGCACGCGACCATTCAGCAAAGTGCCAGTGCCAGGCACTACGCCATCGGCGCTATTTGTTAATGCCATGGATACCAACCCACATGCCGTACAGCCAGCGCTGGTCATCGCTGAAGATGAACCTGCCTTTGTTAATGGTCTGGCGGTGTTGGCTCGCTTAGGCGCACCAGTCATTGTTGCGAAAGCGCCGACAGATACTTTCAGCACCGGTAATGCCCGTGCTGAAACTTTCAGTGGTCCACACCCAGCAGGCCTAGTCGGCACGCATATGCACTTCGTTGCGCCAGTATCAGCGCAGCGCCAAGCCTGGCATTTGAATTATCAAGATGTGATGGCGATTGGCCGTTTATTTGCCACGGGTTGCCTCGATAGCCAGCGCGTAATTGCTGTTGCCGGGCCAGTAGTGAAAGAGCCGCGCCTAATTCGCACCGTCGTTGGTGCCAACATCACTGAGATGCTCGATGGCGAACTCGTTGCTGGCGAAAACCGTAGCATTTCGGGCTCGGTATTGTCGGGTCGTCAGGTGCGTGGGGCTGAGGCTTACCTAGGTCGCTACCACTTGCAAGTGTCTGCATTAGAAGAAGGCCACGATCGTGAGCTGCTGCACTATGTGCGCCCCGGCACTCACCGCAGCTCAGTGCTGAACTTGTACTTAGGTAAGTTCTTAAAACGCGAATTTGCCTTCACCACGAGTACTAATGGCTCCGAGCGCGCCATGGTGCCAGTAGGCACCTATGAGGCACTAATGCCTTTGGATATTCTGCCAACTCAGCTTTTACGTAGTCTGATTGTTGGTGATGATGACCAAGCTATCGCCCTTGGCGCTCTCGAGCTAGATGAAGAAGACTTGGCGCTGTGCACCTATGCATGCCCAGGAAAATACGAATACGGTCCCATCCTTCGTGATGTTTTGACCCGCATTGAGAAGGAGGGTTAAGCCGTGAGTTGGGTAAAAAATAAACTCGAACAAATGGCGCCAGATTTCCAAAAAGGCGGCAAACACGAAAATTGGGCGGCGCTATTTGAGGCCGTAGACACCTTCTTTTATAGCCCGAAGCAAGTCACCCATTCAGCAGCGCACGTGCGCGACTCTATCGACTTGAAGCGCATCATGATTTTGGTGTGGATGGCAACATTCCCAGCCATGATCATCGGCATGTGGAATATCGGCAACCAGTCATTAACCGTACTTGGCAATGTGCCTGGCGGCACCCCTGATATGGCCGTTGATGCTTGGCGTGTCTGGTTGATCTCGCTGCTAGCGGGCTTCGATGCCACCAATCTCTGGCACTGCTTTATTTATGGCGCCACTTTCTTTGTGCCAATTTATCTGACCACATTCATTGTCGGCGGCTTCTGGGAAGTGTTGTTTGCGCAAAAGCGTGGCCATGAAGTCAACGAGGGTTTCTTCGTTACGTCCATCCTGTTTGCGCTGGTTTGCCCTCCGACTGTACCGCTCTGGCAAGTTGCTCTCGGCATCACCTTTGGTGTGGTTATTGCCAAAGAAGTCTTTGGTGGCACTGGCAAAAACTTCGTTAACCCGGCCTTGTCTGGTCGCGCATTCTTGTTCTTTGCTTATCCAGCGCAAATGTCTGGCGACACCGTCTGGACTGCTGTGAATCCAGCGCTTTGGGGGCAGGCTATCGATGGTTGGACTGGCGCTACTGCACTGGGTCAAGCCAAAGCTGCGGGCATTGAGGCAATTCAGCGTGTTGGTGAGGGCGGCTTGCAAGCCATTACGTGGATCGATGCTTTCATCGGCAAAATCCCTGGCTCCATGGGTGAGGTATCGACCCTAGGTATCGCCATTGGTGCGGTGATTTTGCTGGCCACGCGCGTTGCCTCATTCCGCATCATGGGCGGCGTGATGATTGGCATGATCGCCACCACTTCGCTATTTAACGCCATTGGCTCTGATACCAACCCGATGTTCGCCGTGCCCTGGTACTGGCATTTAGTCCTAGGCGGCTTCGCTTTTGGCATGGTGTTTATGGCTACCGATCCGGTATCGGCGGCGATGACACACAGCGGCCGCTGGATATTTGGCATCGTCGTTGGCGTCATGGTGGCACTGATTCGTATCGTCAACCCGGCCTATCCCGAGGGCATGATGTTGGCGATTCTGTTTGCTAATTTGACCGCTCCGCTGATCGATTATTTTGTAATGCAGTCCAATATTAAGCGGAGGATCGCGCGCAATGGCTAATGAATCTCAGCTAAAAACCATCACCGTCGCGATCGTGTTGTCGGTGGTTTGTTCGGTGGCGCTAGCGGCAGCAGTGACCTTGCTCAAGCCCATCCAGCTCAAAAACCAAGCGCTCGATAAGCAACGCAAAATTTTGGCCGCTGCTGGTGTCTTGGCCGAAGGTCAAGGCGATGCCGCCGAAGTCGGTACGGAGTTTAAAAAATTCGAACGCTATTTAGTCGACCTGAATACTGGCGCCTACAGCCGTATTGAGCTCGATGACCGCTACGACCAACGCAAAGCAACTAAGCAGCCTGAAAGCTCAATGCAGTTAGTCGGTGAGCAAGATGTGGCAGATATTAAGCGTCGTGCTGAAAAAGCCGACGTCTATGTGCTGCGTGATGAGCAAGGCCAGCTTCAGCGTTTAATACTACCAGTCTCAGGCTATGGCCTGTGGTCGACTATGTATGGCTATTTGGTGCTTGAAAAAGACGCCAATACGGTTGCAGGCATTACCTTCACTGATCAAGCCGAAACACCGGGCCTTGGCGGCGAAATTGATAATCCGAAGTGGCAGGCTCAATGGGTCGGCAAGCATGTTTATGGGCCTGAAGGGCAACCTCGCTTACATCTGAAAAAAGGCGGAGTAGATCCCGCTAAGCCAGGTGCTGAGTACCAAATTGATGCTTTGTCTGGTGCCACGCTGACCAGTAATGGCGTTAGCAATATGGTGGAATTTTGGATGGGCGACTTAGGTTTTAAAGCGTTCCTAAGTAAAGTCCGCGAGTCAGGAGTGTAATCATGTCCGATCAAGTCCCGGTCAAATCGATTTTATTAGGCCCTATCCTCAATACCAACCCGGTGATTTTTCAGGTGTTGGGCATCTGCTCGGCGCTAGCAGTTACTTCCAATATGAACACCGCTTTAGCGATGTCGATTGGTCTAACGGCAGTGGCCGCGTTTTCTAGCCTTTTTGTCTCGATGATCCGCAGCGTCATTCCAAACTCCATTCGCATTATTGTGCAGATGGTGATTGTTGCGACCTTGGTGATTATTGTGGATCAAGTTTTGCGCGCCTTTGCTCCCGGCATTGCCAAGCAAATGTCGGTGTTTGTTGGTTTGATTATCACCAACTGCATCGTCATGGGTCGCCTAGAAGCCTTTGCCATGAAAAACCCACCCACGCTGAGCTTTATCGACGGCATAGGTAACGGTCTAGGCTATTCCGCGCTACTCATGCTGGTGGCCTTGATTCGTGAAGTTTTGGGCTCAGGCACATTCTTCGGTCTCACCGTGCTGCCAACAGTAAGCAATGGTGGCTGGTATGTCCCCAATGGCTTGCTATTACTGCCGCCATCGGCATTTTTCTTGATCGGCTTGATCATCTGGGCGCTGCGCTCCTGGAAAGCTGAGCAACAAGAAAGCACCGAATTCCGTATCGCGCCCAATACGCGCGCGACGCCGACACACTAAGGTAGGAGAGAGATTATGTTGGAGCATTACCTTAGTCTGTTTGTGCGTGCAGTGTTCATTGAGAACATGGCGCTGGCATTTTTCCTGGGCATGTGTACTTTTTTAGCGATATCGAAAAAAGTTACTACAGCGTTCTCTTTAGGCATGGCTGTGGTGGTGGTGCAAACCATCACTGTGCCAGTCAACAACTTGATGTGGCAATACTTTTTGAAAGAGGGTGGGCTGCAGTGGACAGGTCTAGAAGGCGCCAGTGCTATTGATTTGAGCTTCTTATCGCTGCTCACGTATATCTGCACGATCGCTGCCATGGTTCAGGTCATTGAGATGGCGTGCGATAAATATCTGCCGGCGCTGTACAACGCGCTTGGCATTTATCTGCCATTGATTACAGTGAACTGCGCCATTTTAGGTGGCTCTTTGTTCATGCAAGAGCGTGACTATAATCTGCCAGAATCGGTGGTTTATGGTGTTGGCTCGGGCGTGTCATGGGCGTTGGCCATTGTGCTATTGGCGGCAATTCGCGAAAAACTCAAATACAGCGATGTGCCCGGCGGCATGCAAGGCCTTGGCATCACCTTCATCTCGGTAGGACTAATGGCTCTTGGCTTTATGTCCTTCTCCGGCATTCAACTTTAAGGAGGCAGCATTATGTCCACACCAATGGTCATTGTCCTCTCGATGGTGATGTTCACCGGCACAGTCTTGCTGCTGGTGCTATTTATTTTGGCTGCTCGCTCGCGCTTGGTATCGACCGGCGCAGTGTCTATCGACATTAATGAAGACCCTGAAAAGCGCTTAGAGGTTAATAGCGGCAACAAGCTTTTACAGGCATTGGCGGATCAGAAGATTTTCTTATCCTCAGCCTGCGGCGGTGGTGGCACTTGTGGCCAGTGTCGCGTGCGCGTGAAGTCTGGCGGCGGCGATATATTGCCAACAGAAGAGCCACATTTTACCAAAGGCGAGATTAAAGAAGGCTGGCGCTTGGGCTGCCAGTTACAAATCAAGCAAGATATGGAAATTGAGCTCGACGAAGCTTTCTTCGGTGTTAAGCGCTGGGAATGTGAAGTTGTTTCTAACGATAACGTAGCAACATTTATCAAAGAGTTAGTGCTGAAACTGCCTGAAGGTGAGGATGTAAACTTCCGCGCCGGTGGCTATGTGCAGTTAGAAATCCCACCTTACGAATGCAACTATAGCGACATGGATATTTCTGATGAGTACCGCGCTGATTGGGAGAAATTTGGTCTGCTTAAAGTGAAGTCGAAAGTCGAAGACACGACCATTCGCGCTTACTCGATGGCGAACTACCCCGATGAGAAAGGCGTTCTGAAGTTCAATATTCGAATTGCTACGCCGCCATTGCGCCAGCTCGATGAAATTCCTGCGGGTAAAATGTCGTCCTATGTGTTCTCACGCAAACCTGGCGATAAAATCACTGTATTTGGGCCGTTCGGCGAGTTCTACGCGAAGAAAACCGAAGCTGAGATGATCTTTATTGGTGGCGGTGCCGGCATGGCGCCGATGCGCTCGCATTTATTTGATCAACTTAAGCGCTTAAACAGCCAGCGTAAAATTAGCTTCTGGTATGGTGCGCGCTCCTTACGTGAAACATTCTATGTCGATGAATACGACAAGCTGGCGGCAGAAAACCCCAATTTCGAATGGCATTTGGCTCTTTCTGAACCACAGCCAGAAGATAACTGGACAGGGTATTCAGGCTTTATCCATCAGGTCTTGCTTGAGAACTACCTGAAGGATCATCCAGCGCCAGAAGATTGCGAATTTTACATGTGTGGCCCACCCATGATGAACGCCGCCGTGATCAAAATGCTCGAAGACTTAGGTGTCGATCGAGAAAATATCTTGCTCGACGACTTCGGAGGTTAATGTGCAGCAGGCTCATCGCGCGCTATTTGTTGGGATGAGCCTTGCGCTCAGCATGACGTTGGCTGCTTGCCAGCCGGCAGCTGCGCCGGAATCGAGTGTTAAAGAGGCCATGGCACCGACCATTCGTGTCTCTGGCGTTGCTTATCGCTCAATGGCCTGGCAGGTCAGCTTAGCGGCATTACCGGCGAACATGAGCAATGAGCAACTTCAAGCTGCTTTGCAAAAGCGCTTAGATGCGGTCAATGATGTACTTTCGACTTATCAGCCAACAACTGAGCTTATGCGTTTTAACCGTGCCAGCGTTGGCAGCTGGCACGATATCAGCCCACCTTTGCAGCATGCGCTAAGCCGTGCGCTGCAAGTTAGCGCGCAGATGACATCGCTTTCAGCGGCAGCTAATGCCTACGATATTACGGTTGCGCCTTTAGTGAACCTCTGGGGTTTCGGTGCGGCAGGCAAAGCAACGACTGTGCCGTCAGACGCAGCCATTGCCCAAGCTAGAGCCAATGTTGGTTGGCAGTTTGTGCAGCTTGAGAGCAAGCTTAATCGCGCGCAAAAGCTCAAAGCCGTCAGTATCGATTTATCATCGGTAGGTGAGGGTGCTGCTGTCGATGAACTCAGCGCCGCCTTGCAAGAGCTTGGCATAAGTGATTACCTGATCAGTGTTGCTGGCACGCTCAAAGCCCGTGGTCAGCGCGCAGATGGCTCGGCTTGGCGCATTGCCATTGAGCGCCCCGATGGCAGCGGTAATGCTGAGCAGCTGGTTACTTTAGGTGATGGTTCGCTGTCGACTTCGGGCTCTTATCGCAACTTTTTCGAGCGTAATGGCGTGCGCTACTCGCACACTATTGATGCCCGTACAGGTAAGCCAATTACCCATAGCGGTGTGTCAGTAACGGTGATTTCGCCAGTGGCCACCGATGCCACTTTGGCTGATGCTTGGGCCACTGCGCTTAATGTATTGGCACCCGATGTTGCTCTGTCAGTCGCTGACACTTTAGGTTTAGCAATCTATGTTATTGAGCGCAAGGGTGACAGTTTTGTTGCTCGCCACTCGGCAGCATTTAAAGAGTATTTGCCGGTCGCGAGTGGCACTGGAGACGAATAAATGTTGAGCTTATTTTTGATTAGTTTTGTCGTTATTGTGCTGGTTGTGGTCGGTATGGCCGTTGGCGTGATGGGCGGTCGCGAACCCATTAAGGGCTCGTGTGGCGGCTTAAACCGTTTGGGCATGCGCGATGGCGAGTGCCCAATATGCGGCGATAACCCTGCTCTGTGTGAGACTGAGCCCGCCGCGCGCACTATCACTAAGACTGCTGCTGAGCTAGGCCGTCCGGCGCGCTAAATGCTCAGCCGGCCTAGCCAAATATCTTTGTACATCACGAAGTCGCCCATAAAGCTGTAGAACGGATACTTAAAAGTCGCGGGGCGATTTTTCTCGTAAACGTAGTGGCCGACCCAGGCAAAGCCATAGCCAATCACTGGAAATGCCCAAAGCCATACCCAATTGCCAGTAATCAGCACTGCAACCAGCAAAGCAAGCACTAGCGATGTGCCAATAAAGTGCAGGCGGCGGCAAGTCTTATTGCTATGTTCTTGTAAATAAAACGGATAAAACTCGCGAAAGCTAGTGAACCGTGCCTCACTCATGTTCCATCTCCTCGTTGATTACTAACGCTGTTGTAACCCACGCAACTTGCCTTGCCAAGCCAAATAAGCCTGCGATGACTGTTTTCGTCAGCGAAAATGTCGTCTTCCGTCATTGCATGCAAGTCCAAAGCGTCCGACAGTCGGTATCACGCCAATGACTATGAAGTCATTGGGTGTTTTTTTTCATACAACGAGGACATTCCACCATGACGGAAGCCCTGATTTTTGATGCCGTACGCACTCCGCGTGGCAAAGGTAAGAAAGACGGTTCATTACACACGACCAAGCCAGTCGACCTAGTCGTTGGTTTGATGAAAGCCTTGGAAGCCCGTAACGGCGCCGAATTTGTAAACTATGTCGATGACGTAGTGCTCGGTTGCGTAACACCCGTTGGCGATCAAGGTGCCGACGTTGCAAAAACATCAGCATTGGCCGCACATTGGCCGCACGAAACAGCCGGCGTACAGCTCAATCGTTTCTGTGCTTCAGGTCTTGAGGCAGTAAACATCGGTGCGATGAAAGTGCGCTCGGGCTTTGAAGATCTAGTCGTCGTTGGCGGTGTTGAGTGCATGTCACGCATCCCCATGGGTTCTGATGGCGGCGCCTGGGCGATGGATCCAGCGATCAACTTAGAAACTGGTTTCGTGCCACAGGGCATTGGCGCCGACTTGATCGCCACACTCGAAGGCTTTAGCCGTACTGATATCGACACATTTGCTGTCGAATCACAAAAGCGTGCGGCGAATGCTCGTGCAAAGGGCTATTTTAAAGGCTCCGTAGTGCCAGTTAAAGACATGAACGGCCTCGATATTTTGGTCGAAGATGAGTTCATCAAGCCTGACTCCACAGTAGAGAAACTGGCCGGCCTGCAACCATCATTCATGATGATGGGCGAAATGGGCGGCTTCAACGCCGTGGCATTGCAGAAGTACCACTGGGTCGAAAAAATCGATCACGTGCACACTGCAGCCAATTCATCAGGCATTGTCGATGGCGCAGCCCTCATGCTCATTGGCAACGAAGCCACTGGCAAAAAGCTTGGTTTGACTCCACGTGCACGCATTATCGCAACAGCGGTTAGCGGCGCCGATCCCACCATCATGCTTACTGGTCCAGCACCAGCTGCACGCAAAGCCTTGGCGAAAGCTGGCTTAACGGCTGCAGACATCGATCTGTGGGAAATCAACGAAGCTTTCGCGGCCGTTGCCATGCGCTTTATGAAAGACATGGACATTTCGCACGACATCACCAACGTCAATGGCGGCGCGATTGCCATGGGTCACCCACTGGGTGCAACCGGCTGCATGATCGTTAGCACTTTGCTAGATGAGCTGGAGCGTCGTGGTCTGAAGCGCGGCTTGGCCACGCTTTGCGTCGGCGGCGGCATGGGTATTGCCACCATCATCGAGCGCGTGTAATCCACGGTCTATGACTTTTAGCGCGCCGATATTTAGCCGGCCCGCCACACACTATTGAGAGAACGATTATGAGCCAGAGCTCCATTCGCTGGGAAAAAGATGCCGACAATATTGTCATCTTGACCATGGACGACCCTAACCAGTCGGCCAACACCATGAACGCCCTGTACCAAAAATCCATGGGTGAAGCTGTCGATCGCCTGATCGCTGAGAAAGCCGACATCGCTGGCGTTATTTTAACTTCAGCGAAAAAAACCTTTTTCGCCGGCGGTGACTTACGCCTGTTGATTCAAGCCACACCAGCCGATGCTCCCAAGCTTGCGGCTGAGCTGAAAGAAATGCATCGCCAACTGCGCGGCCTAGAGACATTGGGTAAGCCTGTTGTTGCAGCAATGAATGGCACAGCATTGGGCGGCGGTTTAGAAATCGCTTTGGCATGTCACCATCGCGTAGCGATCGGCGGCACTAAAGCAGAGTTCGGCTTGCCAGAAGTATCGCTAGGCCTATTGCCTGGTGGCGGTGGTCTAACACGCGTCACACGCATGCTGGGCATCCAAAACGCCTTAATGAGCGTGCTCATGCAAGGTCCACGCATGAAGGCTGAGAAAGCTCAGTCCACAGGCCTTATCGATGAGCTAGCAAGCGATGCCGATGACATGCTGGCAAAAGCACGTGCATGGATTAAAGCCAACCCAAGCGCGCAACAGCCTTGGGACAAGTCGGGCTATAAAATGCCCGGCGGTACGCCTTCAACGCCTGCTTTGGCAATGAACTTACCTGCCTTCCCAGCCAACCTGCGTAAGCAAACCAAAAATGCTAACTACCCAGCCCCGAAAGCCATCATGTCGGCCGTGGTTGAAGGCGCACAAGTTGATTTCGATAACGCTCTGAAAATTGAGTCGCGTTATTTTGTTAAGCTCGCTACTGGCAAGCAGGCGAAAAACCAGATCAAAGCCTTCTTCTTCGACTTACAGAAGATCAATGGTGGCGGTTCACGTCCAAGCAAAGAAACTTATCCTGTCTGGAAGGCCAAGAAAGTCGGTATTTTGGGCGCTGGCATGATGGGTCAGGGCATTGCTTATGTTTCAGCAATGGTCGGCATTGAAGTGGTGTTGTTAGACCAAACTTCGGAAGCGGCTGAGCGCGGCAAAGCCTACACCAAGGGTTTGCTCGACAAGCGTGTTAGCAAAGGCCGTATGACTGCCGAGAAAGCAGCAGCAACACTAGCCTTGATCAGCACCACCGATAGCCACACCGATCTCGCCGGCTGCGACATCGTCGTTGAAGCTGTGTTTGAAGATCGTGCCATCAAAGCCAAGGCTACTGAGTTGGCCGAAGCCAATGCGCTGCCTGACTTCCTGATGTGCTCGAACACCTCAACATTGCCTATCACCGGTTTGGCGAAAGCCTCGAAAAAGCCAGCCAATTATATTGGTCTGCACTTCTTCTCGCCGGTCGACAAAATGCCATTGGTCGAAATCATCCGTGGTGATGAAACTTCCGATGCCGCTTTGGCCAAGGCCTTCGATTTCGTTCTGCAAATCCGCAAAACGCCAATCGTGGTTAATGACTCACGCGGCTTCTTCACCTCACGCGTGTTCGGTACTTTCATCATGGAAGGTATCGCCATGCTCGGCGAAGGCTATCACCCAATCAGCATCGAGCAGGCCGCTGCGCAAGCCGGCATGCCTGTTGGTCCTTTGGCCATCACCGATGAAGTCAGCTTGGACTTGGGCCGCAAAGTGCGCACTCAGACCATCAAAGATTTGGCGGAAGAGGGCAAAACATTGCCAGCTCATCCAGCCGATCCGATTAACGATCGCATGATGGATGAGTTCGGCCGCTTCGGTAAGAAAGCCGGTAAAGGCTTCTACGACTACCCAGAAGGCGGCAAAAAAGTTATCTGGCCAGGCTTGGTTGAGCACTTCACTAAGGCAGACAAAATCGCCATTGGTGACGTTGAGTTCGAAGAGCTGCAAGCACGTCTACTCTATCGCCAAGCCATTGAGTCGGCTCGCTGCTTCGAAGAAGGTGTATTGACCTCAGTTGCTGACGCTAACATCGGCTCGGTATTCGGTATCGGCATGGCGCCATGGACTGGTGGCGTATTGCAGTACATCAACTACGTTGGTGTGGCTGAGTTTGTTGAGCGTGCAGATGCGTTTGCGGCCAAGTTTGGCGAGCGCTTTACACCACCGCAATTGCTGCGCGACATGGCCGCTAGCGGCAAAACATTCGAGTAATTTACTCGCGGTGTTAAAAGTGTGAAGTTTGAGCATTCACGCTGAATGAAAAAGACCCGGTGCCTTCAAAGCTCGGGTCTTTTTCTTTGTCCGCGCGATGGCTTTGGCGTAAGCTAGGACACTTGAATAACAAGACGACTTGCCCGCTGAGCAGAGGCCGATGACCGATTCGCAGAAGATAACATCATTAAGTGAGGCAATCCCAGTCATTGCCCCAGCACGCGAATTCACTATCGATGAGCTATCGCAGACGGCTGGTATGACCGTGCGTAATGTTCGCGCGTATCAAGACAAAGGCTTGATTCCACCGCCTGAGATTCGCGGCCGCACCGGTATTTACAGCGATGCGCATTTAGCACGACTACGTGTAATTGGCCCTTTATTAGCTCGAGGCTATAGCCTCGGCAATATTGCCGAGCTGATCGACGCATGGGAAAAAGGTCATGATCTACGCCAGCTGCTAGGCCTAGAGCAGGCAATCACCTCGCCATGGTCTGAAGATGTGCCGGCGTATTACGAGCTTAGCGAGTTAATGGCGTTTTTCCCTCGCCAAATGAGCCCAGAAGCGCTAGCCAAAGCAGCCAGCTTAAAACTCATCATGATCGATGGGCCTCGCTTTAAAGTGCCCAGTCCTCGCCTATTTAATGCCGGTGTTGAGTTGGCTAAACTAGGCGTGCCTTTGATGGACTTGCTAGATATTTTGGCTGGCGTGCGCGCCAATGTGGAGCAGGTCGCCAACGCTTTACTGCAGCTTGTGGTGCGTCATGTCTTTGAGCCGCAAGGTAATAAAGCCATGCCCGCAGCCAGCGAAATACCGCATATGGCTGATGTGATTTGGCGATTGCGGCCAATCGCCGACATGGCTGTAGCAGCAGAGGTTTCTGCCGCCATGGAAAAAGCCACGCAACGCTATTTAGGCGAGCGTATGGATGCCTTACTCGCCACATTGAAAGATAGCGAGAAACGAAAAGGCTGACCAATGACCTTGGGTTTTTTGTTGTTATGTTGTAAACCGTATGTATACCGCTTGATGAGTTTCGGCTAATCTTGCGCCAGAATTTTGTATTTACCTGATTTTCCATGAGGATTCGCCATGACTACATCGTTTAAATCTGCATATCTTGTGCGTGGTGCGATTGCCGCCGCCGTTTTGGCTGCGACAGGCACTGCCTTTGCTGCTGAAGAAGAAACAGGCAGCTCTTACGATAATTACGTCTACTTTGGTGGCTTCTACCTCAGCGCAGACAAAGATCGCACAAACACGAAAAAGTCCGGCGACAGCTTCGGTTATCAAGCAGGTGTTGGTCAGCGCTTAACAGACAACTTGTGGGTTGAAGGTCAGTTCTTCGGTGACACCATCGAAACAGGTACCAGTAATGGTACTGATTACTATCAAACTGGCTTAGGTGTTGATCTTCAATACGCCTTTGGCCAACGCTCTGAGTTCACTCCTTACCTGTTGGCAGGTATTGGCGGCGTTTATAACGACGTGCCAGGCCGCGACAAAATCACCCCATACGTCAACGTTGGTGCTGGTTTTACCAAAAGCCTATTTGGCCTAGATGCACTGCGTCTTCGTGGCGAATTGCGCGCTGTGTATGACGATTACAGCGAAGGCAGCACTAGCACCGACGGCAAAATCGATTACCGCGCTGGCCTAGGTCTTGAAATGGCCATTGGCAACCGTGAACCAGAAGTTGTTATCAAAGAAGTGCCAGTTGAGAAGATTGTTATCAAAGAAGTGCCAGTTGAGCGCGTTGTTATTCAAGAAGTGGCTCCTGAGCCAGTTAGTGTTGATGACGATGGCGATGGCGTGATCAATTCTTCCGATAAGTGCCCTAACACACCTGCTGGCGCTAAAGTTGATGGCAATGGCTGCGTTGTTGAGCAAACATTGGTGATGCGCGATATCACGTTTGAATTTGACTCTGCTCGTTTGACTACAAACGCCCAGCGTTTGATGGAAAATGCCGTTGCTTTCTTGCGCTCAGATAGCTCAGCTCGCATCACTGTTGCTGGTCACACCGACAGCCGCGGTAGCGATTCTTACAACCTGAAATTGTCACGTGATCGTGCCAATGAAGTACGTGATTACTTAGTTGGCTATGGTATCGAAGCTAACCGTCTGCAAGCAGTTGGCTACGGCGAAACTCGCCCAGTTGCTAGCAACGACAATGAGTCCGGCCGTGAGCTGAACCGCCGTGTAGAGTTCCGCATCCAAAAGTAAGGGTGTCACTCGCAAAATAAGAAAGGGTCCTTCGGGGCCCTTTCTTGTTTCTGCGTGCAAGTTCTTATACTTTAGCGCGCTATGACTACATCACAGACTGCAACAGACAATTCTGACGTGCCCGAGCCGGTGGCAGTACATCGCCAAGCGCGCGGTGAAGAGCGTCGCACAGCTATTTTACGCGCCACATGGCAGGTTGTATTGGCCGATGGCGTACGAGGCGTGAAGCATCGAGCTGTGGCTAAAGCAGCAGGCGTACCTCTGGCCTCCACGACGTATTACTTCAAAGATATCCAAGAGCTGCTTATCCAGTCGTTTCAGCTTTTTGCTGAAGAGTCGTTGGCGCAATTTACTCGGCCATTTTGGCAGCGTGCCTATGAACAAATGGCTGCGCTACCAGATGATGCTGACCGGGATGCACTTGAAGCGATTTTGATTGATCTCGCAGCAGAGTTTATTGAGCTAAGGCTGAATGAGCATCGCGAACATTTAGTCATGGAGTACGCATTTTGGTATGCCGCATTGCACGATGATGAGCTGCAAGCGGCAGTACGGCATATGGCATTGGAGTGGCTTAAGTTACTGCAGCCTTGCCTGGCGCGCGTTAGCCTGTCCAATCAAGAGCAGGCGGCAAAGTCCTTATTAGCAACGGTGCGCCGAATTGAATACGAGGGCTTGATTCACAGCTCAGCAAGTCATCGTGACGGTTGGATACGTGAGGCCTTGGCGTATCAAGTGCATGGCTTATGGTAGCGGCTCTGCCGACTTGCTGGCAGGCACACTTAAGTGTGGAGTTTGATCAGCCTTATATGCAGCAGTTGCAGCTGTTTCTAGAGGCTGAGCGCGAAGCTGGCCAGCAAATTTACCCGCCTAACCAATTACGTTTTGCCGCTTTTCAGGCCACGTTATTTGCCGATGTGCGCGTGGTGATTATTGGCCAAGACCCCTATCACGGCGATGGCCAAGCTCAAGGTCTGAGTTTTTCTGTGCCGGAAGGGCAGACTCTTCCTCCGTCACTGCGAAATATCTTCCGAGAAATAAGCTCGGATTTAAATGTTTCTGCACCAGATTCAGGTGATTTATCGCGCTGGGCTGAGCAGGGTGTGTTGCTACTCAATAGCGTGCTGACAGTGCGCGCAGGCGAGGCTGCATCACATCAAAAGCAAGGCTGGGAGAAGTTCACTGATGCGGCCATTAGCGCGCTCAATGATCAGCGCGAGGGCATCGTGTTTTTACTATGGGGCGCCTATGCCCAGCGC
>TARA_R110001599_G_scaffold350578_1_pt1 | contig 17046 bp, 9 predicted proteins | sample TARA_R110001599 | Tara Oceans TARA_R110001599 (sample SAMEA4398360) | marine metagenome | biome: Polar Biome; feature: [MES] marine water layer (ENVO:01000295) within the mesopelagic zone...; material: water (ENVO:00002006), including particulate matter (ENVO:01000060) such as...... | reverse complement strand
CTGGAGCCGGAAAACAACGCCGGCGCGTCCGCGCCGTCCATATCAATGGCAACCAATCGCGATTATCCCTCCGCGAAGCGGCCCAACAAAGACGGCACCCTTGCGCGGCGCGACGCCGACCGGTGGTGTGCGCGCGCGAAAGTGCGCCAGCGTCCACCGGGCAAGGAGAGAGGCACGAGTGCCTGCGGGTCAGAACAAAAAAGCCGCACCATCAAGGAGCGCAGCGGAAAAGAGTGCGCCCTTAAATAAATCCCGCTCATTTTCCACGCTCCCGATCGTCACCCGACGGGCCAAGACTACAGGCTTGGTTCGCGTAGCGAATAGAGCGGGTCGCCGCCAGGCAGCGCCCATTGCCAGCATGAAACTGCCATCCACGCTCATTACCAAGCACCCATAGACGTTCAAATCTAACGAAATCCAATATCTATGAGTGTTCAATGACTGTTGAAATTTACACGAGATAAGCCGCGAGAAATCTGATCAAATATCCTGCCTTGCCGACGGTACTATTGCACAACGCGGATCACCTCGGCGTGCCCTGTTGATGTTCGCCTGAGTATCCGAATATTCGGGGTTTAAGCGGCTGTTGTTCGGAAATTTCGAGATTTAAGCAAAATGCGGCCATACTAAGGATACAAAACCTCACAGTTCAGTCCCAGACATTGGCGGTTTTATATCAATGCCAACAACTGGTACGCAACGTGATCTCGGAGGATGCGCCGCTCATTTATGACATACCATCACTACGAAGCGTCTTTAAAATTACGCAGATGCCCGATTATAGTAGGATTGTTCGTAGCCAGTTAAATGCTGCCGCAATTGTTGTCTCTATCCCCGGGACGATCGAAGCCAAGATGATGGTTCCGGCCGCAATTACCATTGCGTTCCCGGCTGTTTTTCCGATTGCTTTGGCAAATTCGTAAGCGGCTAGGTCAATTTTCGGCATCAGCCAAGCCCTGAACCGCTGTAAGCGTGTTGCTGCCTCTACAACTGCCTCGGGATCGGGCGCGTCTTTATCCATCTGCTCGAATAGCGTCGCCGCTGTTTCGCGCAGTTCATCTTCAAAACCATCCGGGAGCGGATTGCCTTCATCATCAAGGGCCGGACCGTTATGTCCCACTCCACCATGTTCAGGCTTTTTAATGTGCTCACTCCGAACGGTAAGTTCATAATTGGAGCAAAATGTCGTGTCGGCCATCTGTCGTTATGCTGTCGTGTCGGTTACAACTGCTTGGACATAAGGGATAGGAAGAACAATGAAAGGACGCAAATGACCCTCGATACACAAGCTATTCCGCCGAAGATGCTCGGCGACTGGACGCGCATCTTGCGGATGACTTCGAAGCTTTCGCAGGACGCATTGGCGGAAGCGTCGGGCCTCACCGTCCGCACGATTCAGCGTGTTGAATCCGGCGAGCGCGCGAGCCTGACCACGCGGCGCTGTCTCGCGCGCGGCCTTGGCTACGCCGATCCCGACATTTTCGACGATCCGGCTTTCGTCGGCACAGTGACCGGCTTCTTTGAATCGCTCCAGGCCAGCCAGATCAAGGCTGAGGAAGCGCTCCATCCCGATCATGTGAAGCTTGAGGTCACGCCGACCGCGAACGGCGCCGGGATTGCCGGTCTGATCGGCTGCTGCGAAGCATGGGTGTTTCATTGCGACGAGAGCGCCTCACCCGAGGCACAGGCCGAGGCGGCGGCGCTGTTCGACAACCTCCAGGACTACGGCGACATTTGGTCCGCACTGTCGCATGGTGATCGGCTCAAGGCCCAGACGAGCTTCGGCGCGATGTTCGACGGGCTCGCGAGCATGGGCCTGCGCGCGTATCAGGCGATGCGGCCGACCCGCATGGTTGGCGCGAACTGGACGAACAACACGCCCATCTCGTTCACGATCGGCTATGTGACGATCGTTCCGGCCGAACAAGAACTGTCCCACATTCTCGTACCGAAGCGGAGTTGATCACGATGAGCGAGGATGTCGGATAGCGGGTTTGGCGGCAAGGGAAGGCTTTCCCGAGATACGTTCACAGCTTTTGTGCAAAGTTAAAAAATAGGAACTTACATCCGCAAGGTTATCTGCCAAAACAAAAAAATGGATATTGACGCGTTTATTGCGGCGAACGCTCCGCCCGATACACCAATGGGCGCGATTAGAAATGCACCAAAGCTGTCTTCGTTCTTCCGAAAGCTGGACGCTGTTGGCACGGCCTCGATGTTAGCAGGCTTGTTGACGTTCCCAATTCATCAAGCAAACTATCGCTTGGAATGGGCCGCACGTTTGGCGTTGGCATTGGGCTCCGGAAACTCAATGCCCAATCCGCCACAGCTTCGCACCTTGCTCAATGATCTACTTGAGAAGAGCCGTGTGAACCGGCTTGAAGATCCACTTGAGGACGTCATGGTGTCCGCCATTCCCACCGCGCAAGGTGACCTTCGACTCCTCACGGGACTTTGGGAAAAGGCTGCGCATCACACAGAGTCAGTCCTGCGCGCATTCGAGCGACTGCTAGACGACGATCAGAAGCAAGCCGCCCTCGAGCGCGCCTATGCGTTGTTGCGGATTTCGGATGTAATCTGTCAGCGTTCCAATCTTGCTGCAAATGCAATGGGCCTGAGCAACCCACGCGAACCGATGCGGCTGACCGGCGCAGGGTTGCTCGCAAACGCAAAGGCGCGCGTCGAGTTCGGCTGGGACGAGTTAACAGCGATCGGAGTATCGAAGGAATATCTGGCCCCATTCCTGCTTCCGTCAACGGCATTTCCGAACCTGTTGGAAAAGGCGCTCGGAGACTCCGGGTTGGAGTTCCAACCTATAGTGCAGACGGAAGTCGGGATCGCTGTGGTCGCACCCACGAATCTATCGACGGCGATTCGCGGCCACTTGATCGACACTGCGATTGCTGGCGGACAAGGTGATGCCCTGCGCCGCAAGCTGCTTCTGGTACATTCCGAGATCATCGAAACCGGCAGTTTCACGAGGATATTGGGGAAAATCGGAGCGTTCGGCAATGATGGATATTGCCGAGAGCATATCCAGCAATTGTGCGACGGGAGATATGTCCACGCCATTCAGGCCATCGACGGATTCGGAGCCTGGCCCAAAAATGCTTTCTGCGCCGATAGCGACGTCGGAAGTAATGCCTTCGGCAATGCTTTGGCTGGCGCAATTGCCAAGGCTCAGGCCGAGATAGAGGCCAAGCCCGACTTTGTTGCGGGTGTCAGTTTTGTATTCTTGAGCGGTTGGGGTTCAGGCCATTCGTTCAGTTGGCCCCGCAATGGCGCAATGGCGCGATGGCAGATCATCTTCATGGAACCAGAGGACGCGATGTTTCTTGGTGCCTGCGAAGGTGGAAAGATCGAAGACATTTGGCGAATGGACAAGCAGCGAGAGCTTGTCGCCGCCCAAGGATTTCATTTCGAGAACGCAAATGGACTCCTCAACCTCTTCGAGTGGTGGCGAAGCACCAACAACATGTTTGTTCCCGAGCATGTCCTGGACGCCCAACCGCCGACGACAATCTATTTCGATACCAACCTGTTGCTCGAAGCGCGGCGAGAGGCGGTCGAAGCGCTGGGGCGGCACTGTCTGCCAACCCCCAGCGGCAGTCCGCTGCTGGTGATGCGACTGGATACCAAGAGCCATTTTTCGGGGCGACAGCCCGTATTCGCGTCAAGGGCGGCGGCAAAGTCAGGAATCCTGATGGCGGCGGTAGAGAGTGAACTTGGCATTGTCTGGGTTCAACTCATGACCGACCCAGATGACCCTAACGCATTTGATGCTCATGAAACATGGTCTGCACTGCTTGCTTGGGCGGGACGGTTACTCGATCCCTTTCTGCGTCAATATGGGCTCCAACTAAACAACCCCATTCTCATCCGTTTCGTCGTCGGCTTCCAAAAGGATCGCAAACTTCAGGACATGACTGATACCGAAATCCTTGAATCGGTCAGCGTTGGCTGGGATCACGTCAGCGGCTGCATCGGGCTTTTTGCGGCCCCCGCGTGGCATGTGGGCTTGCAGCGCAAAGAAAATGTCGCCGAAGCCGTGCTGGCGGCAAATTTCTTATCGGGTGTTGCAAGCGCGACCGGAACCGCGATTCCGCCTTCTGATCTAATCGATTTCGCAGTGAGGGAAATAGGCAGCCGCTTTGCGCGATGGCGGCATTCGTTTCTGGCTGACCGCCCCATAGATATGCTCAAGGCACTCGGTCTGGTGCCCCGTTTCCGCGCTATCCCCCAATCCGCTGCCGCACTGGTCAAAACGGGACTCGGCTGGATGAGCCAGTCAAGATCAGATGGGTATTTGATCGAAGGCAAGGCCGAATGTCGCGCTTTTCTTGATGATCAACACAATCGGATCCTGCAATCACTTCTGATCGAGGTGGCAAAATATGACCGCCATAGCCTTGTTGGTGCCTGCCTTGCCGCCATCCAGGCCGCTCAGGGAGAAGGACGGGGTTGGCAGGAAAGTGCGTTGGCATTGCAGTCGATTCACGGACGGCAGGAAGATTTTGACGTCAGTTTCAATCAAGGTGGGAAGGCCAATGCCGTCATTCGCGCCGCATACATCCTGGTGGAACTCGCGGTCGCCGAATCACCGGCTTCCGGCGGAAAGCCGATTGGCTATTTCGATTTCGATGAACTCCAGGCCCATGCCGCATTGCTATTCAAGAACGCGGACACGATCCCGGCGATTGAAGGTGGGTGGATCAAGGCCGTGATCAAGATCGCGCCAACCGGCGATGTGCTGCTTGATCGTTCATTTGAGGAGGCAAGCCTGCAAAAGGCTGCTGAAATTCGCCATCAAACAGAGCGTGATACAAAGGCAGAACGGCAAGGCAACGCGGCCAATTGCGAAGTTGGTATGTCTGATCCCGGCGAATCACTTACTGCGGCAATAGTAGCCGAATTTGGCGTGGACGATGATTTGTATGTCGGGTTTGCCAATGCGCTCTCGATCATCGCTGAAACCGTCAAATCCGGCGTGTTTTCGATGCGGCGGTCCGAACTGCGAATGGCAGTAAATGGACAGGACAAGCAATTGCGAGACCTTGCACCACTTATAGATCGCTACACGCTACCGAGCCGCGGAGGATGGGCTGCAACTCCTGTTGGCGTATCAGCTCGGGATTATGATCTCGCAAAATTTGACCGCCGTTTCTCTCTTATCGGTCGTCCGATCGTAGCGATCGACGATGATAATGACCCATTGCTTATGGTGGCACCAGGTGTTGTCGAGCGCAGCATACTCCACAACTTGGGAGGAGCTATCACAGGCGGTCTCCAGAACGAATTTTGGTCAAGCAGGGAGATGCAAAAATTTGCAAGCAAGCGCGGTGACGAACCGGGGCTGGCGTTCAATGATGAACTTGCCCGCGAACTGATCTCGCTTGGTCTAAAGGCTCATGCGTCTGCGAAACTCACATGGTGTCTGAATCATCAAGGGACGGACGAAGTCAAGCGGCTCGGAGACGTCGATGTACTTGTCATTTCGCCGGATCAAACACGAGTATGGGTAATCGAGGCGAAGGATTTGAAGATGTGCCGGACACTCGGCGAGACCGCCCGCCGGCTGTCGGAATATCAGGGAAAACCGAAATCAAACGGCAAGCCGGACAATTTGATGAAACATCTGACCCGCGTTGCTTACGTCCGAAAGCATGCCGTCGATCTCCAAAAGCGTTTCGGCCTTGCGAAAATACCTTCCGTGTCCGGCATGGTCGTGGTGGGATCACCCCAGCCAATGGAGTGGATATCCATTCCCGGTGGAAAAGATGCAGTCACAATCCGAAAGGACGGTCTCGCCAATGTGCAGTGGAATGGCGCCTAGGGTCATAGCAAGATGCTTGGCAAAGGCTAATCTGGGGAGCACCTGGATTGTCGCCTACTTATAGATCGGAAAAGGATTCCAGCTTCTTCGGACTGATATTTGTCTCCTTCGGCAATTCGGCAAGCAAGCAACGCGCAATATCGCCAAGAGCATCGGTCCGGTCACGGCTGATATTGACCAGCCATACAATTGCAGTGCGAGCGGTGCCGCTGCGTTTCTTGCGGCTACCTTTTCGGTCGGTCAGAACGCTTCGCCACCCTTTTTCGGCCACAGGCAGTTCGATTTGACTGAGAATGCTCTCGAAGGCTTCCGGTGCGACTTGTTGGCATACCCGCAGGAACATCAATGGGTCGTCGAAGAAGTTCGGGCTTGCCTGCGAGAGTTCCTTCGCCATTGAGGCAGGGTGATTGCCAAGCAGTCCGCCGACCAGCTCTGGCCGATGCTTGTGAAATTCAGCCAAGACGAACGCGCCGAGCTGCCAGCGCTCGGACAGATTGACTTGAGCGCCCCGTTCAATCTGCCGAAACGCAGCTTTTGGCGCAATAAAGGCGAACCGCGCATCGAGTTTGTCGATTTCCTCGATATGCGCTTCTATCAAGCGGGCGACTTCCTTTCGTCCGACTTTGTTCGCATGGCATTGGGCAATGAATATATCGGCATCATGCGGTAGTTTCGACCAATTGTTGCCGATAGCTGCTTCGACTGCGTTCCAGTCGAGAGCTTCGACCGTCTCGTCATAAATGTCCTGTCGAGATGCGCGCACGATATTGAGAAGTTCTGCCGCGCCTTGAAATCCGCGCGGAGTAAGTTGCGATAGCTTGGCTGCGAGAGCTTTGGGCTCCCACACCGAACAAAGCTGGGTAGCGATCGCCCGCGACCGCGTAGTCGGTGTCCACTTGCCCCGGTAGACGCCCAATGGATCGAAGACGCGGAGAGTGCTTCCAAAGATGTCGTCCAACTGCTCAATCGCGTCAATGGGGTCGGCACGCATTCGCTCAGCGATCGCCGGTGCCAAAGCTTCAACGCAATCGTACCCGAACTCCTGCTCTAAGTAAGTAAATTGCTCACAGAACCACGCCGCGTGATAGATCTGACTTGAAGCCGGCCAGTTCGCTATGAACTTCACGGCCTTCGCACGATCGACGCGGGCGAGGTAGCGGGCGATCCATTCCGGAGTCAGCGCACCGAAGGACTGCGACACCATTTTCGCGATCTCGGAAGCAAAGTCCGCCGACGCCGATTCCATAGCTTGATTCAAGGCCTCGGCAATTGCTTCAGGATCTGAGGCGCGGATGATCGCGCGACCAAAACGCCGATTGCGGTAGGTGCCGTTGATGAAACTCCCAACCTGGTATGCCGCCTCGGGCATTGGCGTGCTGAACCAGCGGGCGACCGTCTCGATCTGCGGCTTGGTCGGGCGCTTGAGATAGTCATCGATGTAGCTGTCGATCTCACGCAGCCCGTGTGCCGCCGCAGCGATGTCGGCAGGAGACTGCGCGTTCCAGCATCGGTCAAGGAAAGGATCGAGCAATGTTCGTCCGATGAGCGGCGTCCAAGCTATGTTGCGTCGGCTCATCCGGAACTGCGTGAGAAGGCTACCGAGGCCTGCCAGGGACATTGTGGAATCAGCGAGGGCGTGCCCCATCATGGCGGCTATCCGTTCGCGCCCGGCCTTGTCCTGATCCGTCAGGATCGGATCGAACACTTCGGCGGAGAAGCGTTGGTGCGGGCAGCGCAGATCGTTGGCGGCGAGAACCAGGCGCTGCGCGACGAGCCAGGCGATAGCGCGCTTTGCGTCGTCCGGCGGAACCTGCGCAGCTTCGAGCAGCGGCGCGAGATCGTTGGCGTCGGCTCGCGCGTCGCGTGACGCCAGTTGGTGGATCGCGACGGCCCCAAGTACGATGTCAGCGTCGGCGGCGCGGGCGGACGCGACCATTGATCGCACGCGGCGCCAACCTCCACTCAGAACGAAACAGAACTGCCAAGGGAATTCGCAGGCAGCTGCGGCATCGAGCCGTCGGTCAATGCTCTCTTCGCCCAGCCCATCGCCAATCCGGTCATCAACCATGCGAACCGCCGCCAAGGTCTCGTCGCGCCGGGCGCGCAACTCCCCAACGATCACCCGAACCGCGCGCTTGGTATCGAGATGTATCGTGCCAGGCCGAGTGCCAGCGCCATCAACGCTGGTGAATGTCGACAAGAGCAGCTTGGTGTCGCTCGCGCATTGTTCGGCAAGCGCAAGCCCGGGAGGTGAAGCAAGATGGGCGTCATCGATCAGGTGGACGGTCGGCACGTCATCATCGGTCAGCTGTATCCGCGCGATTTCAGGATCGGACAACCGCAGAACGCGATAGCCGTTGCCCGCCAAGGACTCGGCTGCCTGGAGCGCGCAAACCGACTTCCCCGCGCCTGGCACGCCTGCAAGTCTCGCCGAGTAGCTTGCCGTCAGCTCCCGAATAAGGTCCGCAGCCTCGGGCAATCGGGGGCATTGCATGGCGTCAGCCGCGCCGAGTGCTCGACCGAGCAGCGCCGGACCCAAACCACGAGCATGGTCGAAGCGGACCGGTTGCCAAATGGCGTTTGCGCCCGCCGAAGCAAGGTTGGACGCAATTGAAATTTGCTCGAGTATGGCGAGCAACTCTTCACGGCGGGGCAGCGCATGCACGGCGGCAAGCAGCTTCTGCATATGACCGCCATGCTCAGGATAGAATTGCTCGATGACCTTGGGGTGCTCACCCATCAATGCGACTAAAGTTTCCCAACCGAGCACATTGACCGGAAAGGCACCGCGCGTCTCACGTTCCGCCGAACAAACCCTGGCGTGCTCCTGTAGTGCTCCATCGTTCGGCGCAGTGGTTGCGAGGATCCAGTAAGCGGGTTCGGGCTGAAAATGCTCGGCCTTGGCAAGCTCGGCGTCGAACTCGGCGATCGTGACCTTTCCGCCATACGCCGCATCCTTGCCTTTGCATTGGACGCAGTGCGTGCCAGCATAGCGTCCGCTTACCTGTCCCCAGACGTCGACACCGTGCTGGGGTTGACCCGTCCGCCCGTTTTTCTGAGTGTAATCACCCCATATCGACGCCAACAGGGAGCGACACAGGTCTTCGAATCGGCTCCAGTCCTTTGGCGGTAGAATCTGTAGGGCAGTAAATTCCATTAAGTGTGACCGGATCAGAGTGTTTCGGACCGGGAGGATGCCGCACCGGCCGACCGCTGGTTCTGGTAACAATCACCGGCGCGTTCCATGCGAGCTTCGATCCATTCAGCAAGCGCATCGACCTCATTTAGAGCCTCGGTCAAGCCTTCCGCGCTCACTTTAATGTTTGGCATAAGCAACGAAGCCAGCGAGCCTTGCTCCGAAGTACAAACGGACATTTCGTCATCGCCGATGAAGAATGGCCGCGGATGCTTCTTGATCGTAGCCGCGTCATACCGAACGTCAAAGGTTGTGATGTCTTCGCCATGCTGACCACGGTTGCGGGCAAGAACGACTTGCTCAATCAAGTCGCGGTCAACCGGGCAATCGCTCCAATCGGTGTCCAAAATCTCACCCAGCGCCGCGAAATAGGCCGGAACGAAGCCGTTACGAAAAGCCGCCGTCCGATTCTCGAAGGAAAATCGAATGCCCCGTTCCTCAAGTGTACTAAAGTAAAGCTTGAGACTGTCGGAGAGCATCGAGATACAGGCAATGCCCAGCACCTCTCGAGCGGTATCCGCATCCATCCATTCTGACAAATATGGAGGCTCACAATCCTCACTGTTGGGCGGGTCGTCGAACGGCGGCATCCCGTTCTCGATCTGATATTTCACGTCCGCAAAACCCTTCGAGCCCTCAGCATAGAAAAATCGAATGAACTCAGTCCTGCTTTTCAAGAAGTAAAATGCATCCATGCCCTTACTATTCGCGCGTTTAGTCTCGATTTAGCAAGCACGAAATCACCGTAATCGTCAGCATGGCGCTACCGTGTCAGGATGCACGCAGTCGCATCTCCACCGATCTGGGTAGGCGCGTCGATTGAGCCATTTTAGATCTTACTGAACAGTATCACCGTCGAGGCCGCACGATAGCGATCCATCGTTTGCTCAAAGGTTTCGTCGATCTGACCAGCTTTGAAAAAGGGCACCAATTCTTCGTAATGTGCACGTGCGGCGACCCGAGATACCGAGCGGCCTGAGGCTAGACGGGCGGCTAGGCTTTCTGGGCTATTGCAGCCCTCCCGCACGCAGCTTCCCAGAGTTGCAAGCGTAATAGGGATGGGGATGTCCCCATCATTTTGAGCCGCAAGCAACCGTGCAGGCAAGCCCGCCACGAAGGCAAGATCAGGCACGATACGAAGCACGAAGTGCCTCGAATACTCGCACTTCACAGCATCTTCTTTGGGATGCGATGCCTCGATCACATTCAGGGGCAAGCTCGCCAGCCATTTCCGAAGCATGTCGATTATTATGGGTAGGGCAAATGCACCCCTTTCCTGATCGGATGCGAGTTTCTTGTAATCCCCAGTGAACAGACCTTCGATGTTTTCCGGCCTGACCAGCTCTAGCAGTTTGGCAGGATTTGCTTTCAACCAGTCCATCAATGCGTTGATCGCTACCTCGGTTGTCTGGAAATTTTCCGGCGCAGCGAACAAGTTCGAGAGCTCATGGAGAATATCCACCGATACGCCTGTCAGCCCCGACACGCGATCAAGCCATTCGTCGCCTTCTTCCGGTTCGGCATTCTTGCGGGCGGCGAATGCGGCCGCAATGCGGCTCTCAACCCATTGCGGATCGCCATTTTGCCGCGCACGAAAGGCGGCAAAGGAGCGGGTGATGACATTTCTGATAGGCGCGTCGGTTCCGTTCTCGTCGGATGCTGGGAGGCGGCTCAGGAAATAGGCAGGCATGCCCTGCTCGAATGCGCCCGCATGAATCTTGTCGAGCAGAGCCGTGGTTGGATCGTCGATGACAAGACATTGATCGCTTTGGGCGAAGATCGACTGCAAGGTCAGCCAATGTGAATTGATGAGGTTCGACTGGTTATCGAACTCGACCACGCGGCTCGGGACCACAAGCACGAACCCTTGTGAACTTTCACCAGCCCGTCCAGCGCGTCCAGCGGCATTTAACAGTTCATGGGCTTCGAGCTGCGCCATCTTGTCAACGCTAGGATCGAACCGGCTATCGCCGGAGATAATGACCACCTCGCTTGGAAGGTTCATCCCTTGCGCTAACGTAGATGTTGCAAAAAGGACGTCGATGCCATCCTTGCGCTTAAAAAGAGACTCATGGAGTAGCCGCTCTTCGCGCAGCAGAAGCGCGTGGTGGCTCGCCGCTCCGACGCGGAAAGTGCCATTTGCCTTTGGTGTCATATAGCAATGATCTGCGCCGCCCATTTCTTCGGCGGCAAGGCGATGCAGTTCTAGCTCATCTTCGGTGAGTTTGATCTTTCGGGCGTCGAACAAATTGGGAAAGTTTTTGACCGACGCTTGGGCCAAAACGGTCGATTGCACGAATACGAGCGTTTTCAAGCCGCTTGACGCAGCGGCGGCAGCTATCAATGCGCTGGTATGATTGCCGTTGGGAGTCAAATACCATGCGCCGCCTTTTGAACGGCCCGTCGATAGGTGATGTGCATCATCGAGAAGCGGTTGCAGGGTGTAGTCATTTCGGTCCTTGCTTGCCCAAGTCTGCAACAAACTGAAAAATCCGAAGGGTTGTGCGACTAGTTCGCGTGAGACAGCAGCGGGCGGGTTCCGATGCTGCGGATGGTCTCGCCGTGCTTGCCGCAAATCGCTCGTCAATTCCTTGATAGTCTCGGCGGGATAAACGACGCTGCCCCGAACCTGACGGGTTGGCTTCCAAGCCAGACTTAGCGACAGGCAAGCGCGGCCGGTAAGCTCTTGCACCCATTGCGCGATCTCGTCCGCATTCTTCATCATGGCCGAAAGCAGGAGCAAATCTGCTTCGGGAGCTGCAATGGTTAGATTGAGGATCGCGAGCATTGCATCGACGCTCCGACGGCTTCGGTCGGCATCACGCGGGTGTAGCAGGTGGCATTCGTCGAAAACGATGAGGCCCAGATCGGCGAACGCCTCTGGCTGGGTTGTGAGCAACATCAAGCATCGTTCTGGTGTGGTTACAATGACCTCGGGAAGAACGACGATATCCGAAAACGTAACCTCATCCTCAACGTCGCCGACGATATCGAATGTGTTGAACGTATCTTTGAGCGCGCGCGTCGTTTGATCGACCAGCGCATGGGTTGGAACAAGGAAAACAACCTTCTCGCCTCGGATAAGCGAGGCCGCTATTTTAAGTTCGGCTAGAGTCGATTTGCCGCCGCCGGTCGGGAAGCTGATAGCCGACGATGTTCCCTTTTCGAGATAGTTGCTCGCGATGGCGTCGCGATGATTTCGCCATAGAAAAGGACGCTTGCGCGCCATTCGCCGTATGACTTGCCACCATCCGTCTTCATCGACGCCTTGTGGTGCGGGAGTGCGGGTTAGCGCGGATTCAACAAGATCGCGCTCAACGGCAATCAAGAGGTTTGCCAAGTGAAGCGGGCCAGGAAACAGATTGTAGACATGGTCGCCAGTGCCGAGCACATCGTCCATCTGACCGACACTCAGTTCTTTAACCCGCGTGAAGTAAGCCAGTGCTGGCTCGATGCCTCCAGCGGCGGGATCCAGATCAATTCTTGCGAGGAGGCGGGCCGCGAGTCTTTTGATCCCCTTGAAAAGCTCCAAGTACAGCGCATCGATGGCCTGCTCGGGCGTTGCCTGACCGGTATCTATGTCCGGTATGTCCATTTGCCCGATGTTGCTGAGCCGTCCGGTCGCAAGCGATTTAATGGCGGTTAGGAGCGCGCTTTCGACGTCGGTTCCCGCGTCGGGAGAAAAGGAAATACGTTTCGCGCATTCGGCAGCATCGGCGTGGGCCTCGGCAACGATGAAAAGGAGGGTCGCACAAATTTCTGGCGCGACGCTCGCTCCGTTGAGGTAGGATTGGGTAATCTCATCCTCGTCAACAATCGAACCGATAAGGCAGACTTGATGGGCAGAGGCGGCCACGAACGCGGCAGCCGCCCGGTTCTCGCGCTCCGGCAGTAACGCAACAAATGCCTCATGGGCTGCTGCCAATCGGCGCACCTCAAGCAGGGTCTCTTGCAGCATTTCGGAGGCATCTTCCGCTCCTTCGCCTCGCAGCCGAATCCTTGCTGCGACGATATCAGCGAATGCTTCGGTAAGGCGTTTGGGAAGTGCGTCGAGGTCGAGGCCTTCCAATGGCGGCGATGCGGCAATGAGGGCGGCAGTTATCGGATCAAACATGCGCAATCGCCTTGATTTTGTTTTCGACTAGCGTGGCGAAGTCGGACATCCACTGCCGCAAGTCATCGAAGTGCATTGTTTCCGCACGGCGGCGAGCAACTTCGCCATCTGCCGAACTGTCATAATGCTTGAAGAGTCTCTTACGGTCATCGGCGGCTTTATGCTTATCGTCGATACTGATGCTCACGCGGTAACGGCGCGCCTGCTGCCAGAGGATACGGTCGATTGCGTCGTCGATATTGAGGTCTGGATGTAGATGCTGATGCCTTTCGAGTAACGCGGACGCCTCGTGGGTCAGTTCGGAGACGCGCTCTCCCGCTTCGAGTCCGACAATATCGGGCCAGACATTCTGCTTGATCGTCTTACGGGCGTGCTCGGTGGCTTTATCCTCAAAGATGACAATGGCTGTAATCGACTTGCCGTCGCCTGAAAGCTCCAGTTGCATGCCATCAAAGCCTTTATGGGCATGAAAGATATGCGGGGGCGCTAGCGTTGCCTCCTGCCTATTCTGATTAGCAGCAATCCAAGATATAACCTGAAACAGCCAGCCATCGCGCTGCCAAGGATCGCTGTTTTTTGCCAGTTTAAGCTTTTTAAGCGCATCCGCGGCGTGCTGCGCAGTTCCAGTTGGAGCCGCGCCTGACAGTCCTTCAAGGATTTGTGCGACGTGGCGATACTGACCCAGCGCAACGCGGGCAACGCGTTCCGCGAGAACGTCGATATCTGCGACTTCCCACTCCCAGCCGTGGCAAAGATTATCGTGGTCTAATTGTTTAAGAATGAGCGTCATCTTCCCCCAACTTCATAAGACCACCAAATGATAACGCGCATAGCGACGCTCCCCGGTGCGGATAAGCGCACCCTTATCAATCAGGTCGTTCAAATCACGGGTCGCCGTGGCTAGGCTGGCCCCAGTGATCGTCCGGTAATTGCCAGCACTCAAGCCACCCGCAAAGCCGTCGGGCCCTTCGCGGAATAAGCGAAGCAAGGCCTTTTCCTGCCGTTCGTTGATCTCGCCGCGCAAACGGTCGAGCAGCCGCGTCTTGTCGATCAGGAAGCGGATGCGCGCAATCGTCCGCGCCTGCGCCTCGATGACAATATCAGCAAACCATGTCAGCCAGGCATCGATGTCGTTGCTCTGACTGCCAAGCTGAAGCGCGGCGTAATAGGCTTTGCGATGCCGATGGATCGTTTCCGCGAGTGCAGTCAACGTCGGAGCCGCCAGACTTTGGGCCAACGCCTTTTCAGCAATGGCGCGCCCGATCCGGCCATTGCCGTCTTCAAAGGGATGGATGCTCTCGAACCACAGGTGCGAGATTCCGGCGCGGGTGATGGCAGGAAGCGGGTTTGGCGACGAGGGTGCGCTGTCGTTGAACCACGCAATGAAACGAGACATTTCCATCGGGATGGCATCCGACGGCGGTGCCTCGAAATGCACACGCGGAGCATGCAGTGCGCCCGAAACGATCTGCATTGCATCTTCGTGCGTCCGGTATCGCCCGACATTGGCAATGTCGCGGCGTCCATTCATCAGCATCGCGTGCCATGCGAACAGGGTTCGATCATCAAGCGGGGTTGCATGGTTGCGATAAACATCGGCCATGAGTTCGGCGGCCCCGGCCTCTGCCGCGCTTGCACGGCGCGAATCGGTAGCAAAGCCCAAATGGCGAGCGAGCGATGACTGGACGCTGTCACGGTCCAGGATTTCGCCCTCAATAGCGGAGCTATCGACAACCTCCTGCGAGATGAGTTCGATGGTCAGGCCATCGCGCGCATCGGCGTCGAGGTGATGCAGCGCGCCAATGACAACTCCAGAGCCTTTCAGGAATTGCTCTTCTGACGCGCGGATACAATCCGCGTCGAAGCGAAAATCAGGCCAGTCGGGAAGTTGCCAGTTCCAGTGCATGATTGATAAGACACCTTTCTATCAATCACGATATTGCAGTATTGTGATTGATAAAGCGAGCGCCAATCAATCATAAATGGTAAAAAATAACGCTCCGCGCCGTAAATTTATGGCGATGGCCAGATCCCGTTCGGGATTCCGTTGGCCAGCATGACAATATCCTTCGATTGTCATTTCGCTAAAGCGAAGCGCGGGACGTATGTCCCAGAGCGATCCGCTAATGCAGGCTCTTGCCTCCCGTGCGGTGGGCTTATCAGAGCCTGCTAGTTTAGATGGTGCGGGCGGTGGGAATCGAACCCACACTCCTTGCGGAACGGGATTTTGAGTCGAGCGAGACTACCGTCTCAATCTTAGCATTTCCGTGCTTCGATCTTCGAGCGAATTCATGATATGCGGAAGTGGACCATTTTCCGGGCAAATTGTGTAAGGTTTTGTGTAAATCGCAGTTGATCAGAGATTGATGTCTCTTCCAATTCGAGCTTTCAGCGCGGACAAACATGGCGGTCTGAGAGGCTTTCTAAAAATTCAGGCGATGGCTCAATCCCCTTGGGGATTTACTTCGCCAACATGACTGGCCTTTGCCTGTCATTTCGCAGGAAACAGAGGCGCTGCCCCTTTGGTCAGTCTGCCGCATTGGTATGGTCTACACCACCGTTCAGTGGTCGTTCTCGATCATACCCTAAACAAGACTAATCGTCCTCGATTCCGATCACAGGGCGGGCTGATGTTTTCAATCCCGCAGGTCGTTTGGGACGACGGATGTTTATCGAGGCCGCATCAAGAGTGCTCTTGATATGTGCGGCATAAAATTTCTCGATCATCTCGACGCTGGTGCGGCAGTTTTTGGCAATCTGGTAAATGTCAGCGCCTTCCATCAACCGCATACAGATATAGGTGTGACGCAGGCTGTAGGCCGTACGGGGTTTTTCGTCCCGGTCGCGCTTGAGGTTGGCGCGCTCCAGAATGCCGTTAAATAGCCTGACGTGGTTGCCGGGAAAGACCGGATCTCTAAGTTGGGGATATTCCAGTGGCGGTGGATCTTGAGAAAGCGGAGGCAGGCCTTCTTTACGGCGGCGCTGCTTCTCACGGCGGCTTTCCGCCTTAACCGGCTTCGCCCGATTGAGAAGGCGCTCATAGGGCCTCACCGCGCTCGGCATTGATTTGCAATAGCCGACGCCGCGTTTGCCTCGAACTTCGATCTCAAGGATCGTCTCACCGCTCGCATCATCTTCGACAATTGCCACATCGCGGTGCTGAAGGTTCTTTGCCTCATCGGGCCGCAGGCCCGTGTTGGCAAGGAATAGCACATAGTCATGTACCTGCTCGGCATTCCAGCGATCCCGTTCATAATAGGGCTCGCGCGCATATGCGCGTGTGGCTTCATAAAGCTGCTTATATTCAGCCGGGCTGAACCAGGGCCGATGCACTATCTTGCCCTGAGTTCTGTATGGCGGAGACAAGTCTGGCAAATGTTCTAGCCAGCCATTGCGGATCGCTGTCTTCAACACCATGCGGAGTGTAACGATTTCGTTGTGCAATGTGCTGCGCGCCGGCGGCTTGTCCACCAATGGGCGATTGCTCCGCGAGGCCGGATTAGGCTCAAGCCGAGATGTCATACGGTGAACCCGGTAATCTTGCACCTTGGCTGGATTAACCATTGAGACGCCTAGCTCGCCGAAGAATGGCAACAAATGAAGTCGAAGTCGATTTTCATGGCCCTCGGTCCACTTTTGACTGCGCTCGCCTTCGGTTATAACGGCGTATTCCGAAAGGAATTGCTGAGCGGCCTGGGCGAAGCTTTTTTCCGAAAGGAGAATACCGGCATGATCTTTACCTCGCAGAGCGAGATACCAGTCTTCCGCAAACTCAGATGCAAGCGCGAGACTTTCAAGTTTGGTTGTCGCTCTTCGCTGTTTGCCGCCAACCGAGGCCGAACACTGCCAGATACGGCTTTCGCCGCGCCGGTAGAGCTGAACCTTGCCGTTCAATATTGGATG
>TARA_R110001599_G_scaffold90484_1_pt1 | contig 17051 bp, 15 predicted proteins | sample TARA_R110001599 | Tara Oceans TARA_R110001599 (sample SAMEA4398360) | marine metagenome | biome: Polar Biome; feature: [MES] marine water layer (ENVO:01000295) within the mesopelagic zone...; material: water (ENVO:00002006), including particulate matter (ENVO:01000060) such as...... | reverse complement strand
ATTGCCACCGCGTACATGGACTCCATCCCGATGGTGGTGTTGTCAGGTCAGGTCATGAGTCACTTGATCGGCGAAGACGCCTTCCAAGAAACTGATATGCTGGGTATTTCTCGACCTATCGTAAAGCATAGCTTTCAGGTCACGCGTACCGAAGATATTCCAGAGATTATTAAAAAGGCATTTTACATTGCGACTACTGGCCGTCCGGGCCCTGTGGTTGTCGATCTGCCTAAGGATTTAACCAATCCGCACGACAAATTCGAGTACAACTACCCTAAAAAGGTAAAGCTGCGCTCTTATACCCCCGCAACGCGTGGCCACTCTGGTCAGATCAAAAAGGCCGCCAGCTTGCTACTGTCGGCTAAGCGGCCAATTATTTATGCCGGTGGCGGTGTTGTGCAGGGTAATGCCTCTGAACAATTGCGGGTTTTGGCGCGGGAGCTAAATTTCCCGGTAACGCATACCTTGATGGGCCTGGGTGCTTATCCCGCTAGCGACCGTCAGTTTGTCGGCATGCTGGGCATGCACGGCTTTTACGAAGCGAATAATGCCATGCATCACAGCGATGTGATCTTGGCGGTTGGCGCGCGCTTTGATGACCGCGTTACAAATACCACAGGCAAATTCTGCCCCGGTGCCAAGATCGTTCATATCGACATTGATCCCGCGGCGATCTCTAAAACCATCGCGGCCGACGTGCCGATTGTTGGCCCCGTTGATTCTGTGCTGAATGACCTGCTCGCAGTGATTCACGAAATGCGTGCCGCCGACGCGAGCCTGCCAGATAAAGAGTCGCTGAAACATTGGTGGAATCAAATAGATGAGTGGCGTGACACCCACGGTCTGTGGGTGCGCCCGCAGTACGACATCACGACGCCGTTCATCAAGCCCCAGCAGGTTATAGAAACTCTGTGTAAAGTGACCCACGGCAAGGCCTATGTCGCTTCAGACGTTGGTCAGCACCAAATGTTTGCTGCCCAGTACTATAAATTCGACGAGCCACGTCGTTGGTTGAACTCTGGCGGTCTCGGCACCATGGGCTTTGGTCTGCCTGCGGCAATGGGTGCTAAGCTCGCGTTTCCTGATGCCGACGTTGCCTGTGTTACTGGCGAGGGCAGTATTCAGATGAATATTCAGGAACTGTCGACCTGCGCGCAATACAAAATTCCAGTGAAAATCATCAGCTTGTACAACGGCTACTTGGGAATGGTTAAACAGTGGCAGGACATGCAATACGATGGCCGCTACTCAGAAAGTGTTTACGAAAACTCGCTGCCTAACTTTGTGAAACTGGCTGAAGCTTATGGCCATGTCGGTATTAAAGTTACCCAGTTAAGCGATTTGGAAGAGGCAATGAAAGAAGCCTTTGCCCGTAAAAATGATCTGGTGTTTATGGATATTCACGTAGACCCACACGAGCATGTGTACCCAATGCATATTGCCCCTAATGGCAGCATGCGTGATATGTGGCTGAGCAAAACGGAGCGGACCTGAGATGATGCGACACATAATTTCGGTATTGTTGGAAAATGAGCCGGGTGCCCTGTCGCGGGTGGTAGGTTTGTTCTCTCAGCGCGGTTACAACATTGAGACCCTCAATGTTGCACCCACAGAAGATCCTACACTTTCGCGTTTAACCTTAACCACGATTGGCGACGACCACAAAATTGAACAGATCACCAAACACCTCAATCGCCTGATTGACGTCGTTAAGTTGGTAGACCTGTCCGAAGGCGCTCATATTGAGCGCGAATTGATGTTGGTTAAAGTACGTGCCACCGGTGCCCAGCGCGCCGAGATCAAACGCTGCACCGACATCTTTCGCGGTCAGATCGTCGACGTTGGCCCCAGCGTGTACACCATTCAGGTGACTGGTGCGGCTGACAAACTCGACTCCTTCCTAGAGGCTGTTGGCGAAGCGGCGATTATGGAGGTCGTGCGTAGCGGTGTTTCTGGTATCGCGCGTGGTGAGAAAATATTGAGTCTATAAATCGGGCTTGAGTGATTGATGAGGCGCCTTCGGGCGCCTTTTTTTTTGCTGGATATTGGTGATTAAACTGATTAATTAAAGCACTTGGGTTTATTTTGCTGCTGAGATTGGTTAGGTTATTCAACGTTGATCATTGAACTTTAGACGTTAGTAGGCCAGCAATTGAGGCATAAGTTCTAGATTTCGATATCATTTTAATTGAAGTGCGATATTAATCTAGTGGGCGGTTCCGCGCAGATATTACTTTGTGTACCAGTGTCAATTTTAAAATGAAAGGGAAGGGAAATGGATCTTCAAATGAAGAATGTGAATGTGTTGCGGTTTAAATCGCTTGTTATTGGCCTTGTTTCGGCTAGCGTACTGCCGGGGTGTTTTAATGACAGCAAAGCGAAATCACCTGCAGTAGAAACCAGTACCTTTAGAGTGCAAATGGTTGACCAAAGCGGTGCACGTTTGAATACGGGTAGCATCAGAATTGTTGATGCCGTGGGTGGCGAAGGCGACGCACCACGTTTTTCCCTAGCATCAGGTGATAATTCCAAAACGGAATACAGCGTTGTTGACGATGCCGTTGCTGGGACGGGTGGGGTAATTGACCTTAATTTATTGTCCACTTCGCCTCTTATTAGCGATGATCCATTAGATGTCGTTTTTGTCGGTTCAGCGCCAAATTTTGTATCCAGCAGCTCTTTGCAAAGTATTACGGATACGGGTGATTACCTTATCACTATCACCTTGACCGCAATAAATTCGCCAGCGTCTGTTCCTGTTGCAAGCCAATCTGCTACTGGCAGTGCAACGTCAGCTGGTGGCGTGACGAATACGGTAGCCGATATTTCCAGTAGTACGATTACGCGAGCTGCTGATAGTGCTAGCAATACTGCCGCGGTAAAAGGCACAACGTCGGTAACCGTTCCCGCTGGTACGCAATTAAAAACAAGCACTGGCGCGCCGGCAGCGCCTGGCGAACTCACGTTAACCGTGGTGCATTTTGATAATGATACCGGTGCCGATGTTGATCCCGATTTCGTGCCGTCAAACGGCTCATTGGCACTGTTCCCAGGTGGTTTGGATACAACGATAGAAGATGATGATCCGAGTACGCCTGAATCAGGTTCATTTTCATCGGCAGGTTTTGCGGCAATTGAATTGCGAGATTCAAACGGCGATTTAATTACTGAATTCAGCGGTAATCCCGTTTCAATTGAAATTACTATACCTGCAGGCACGCCATTTCCTGCCGGTGCAACGGGAGCGGGATTGGTTGATACAGCTCCTGTTGGCACTGTAAACGCTGGTGATACAGTACCCGTCTGGACCTACAACGAATTGACGGGGAAATGGAAGCCGCAATTAGATCCAGATACCGGTTTGCCGATCATCGCGACGGTTGAAAGTAAGTCCGACAGTACCTTATTTGTTTCTTTTGAAACCGATCATCTAACGTATTTTAATCTGGATTACTGGTATAACTACTGTAATTCGAGTGTTTATGCTCCGGCGAGTTTTAATGTCATTGACGCCGCCGGTCAGCCAAATACGCGGCAGTTCTCTCTATCGTACTACCAAAGTAGCGGTGGTTGGGCGCGGACTAAACGCGCGTATTCTTTGGATACATTCTCTACGGTTGATGTGTACCGCGCACCGAACTTCCCGGTGGTGTTTGAGCTTAAAGAGGGCAGTGATAGCTTGATAGCGACTTTTGAGCCCGCTGCTGGCGACCCGATACTGTCTCAAAATGGTAAGCTTTCGCTGAGTAATATCTGTGAATTGGACGGCGGCACGATAAAACTAGATAAAACCAATCCCGGCGCCCCGACAAATATTCCCGTTGATTTTACAGTCGTTAATTCATGTAGCGATATTCCAGGTGAATTCATTGCAGTTAGCGACGCCACGGCATTTGTAACCGGTGGTGACAGCAGCGTGGTCAATGTTCCTTTGGGAGCGGAGAGTGGCACGGGTAGCGCAAATTTAAGTTCTAATGTGGCCTTTATTTTCTCTGCGACGGCAGAGGGGAGTACAAATTCAACGCCGACCTTTACGCCTGCGCAAGTAAGTGACAATGGTGTTCGCTTAGTACTTGGTAGCCAAACCTGTGCAACGGCTACGGGCGGAACAGGTGCTACAGGTACTACAGGTTCAACATTGTAGTCAGATAAGCAATAATGTAATGATGTGTAAAAAGGGCGGTTATCAACCGCCCTTTTTTGTCGTGCTATAAATAGGCAGTAGTCTATGGGAAATAATAAATCTTAAAGGTATGACTATGACTAGCCAGAAAAAAACGCTCGATCAGGTGCTCGCCGAGCAGCGAGAATACAATGCCAAGCGTGCAAGTGGTTACCGAGAAAAAGCGCTTAAGCTATACCCATGGACCTGTGGTCGCTGTGCGCGTGATTTCGAACGCAAGGGTTTATCTGAGTTGACGGTTCATCATGTCGATCACAATCACGACAATAACCCCGCTGATGGCAGCAACTGGGAGTTGTTGTGTATTTATTGCCATGATGAAGAGCACACAAAATTTGAGAACTTAGTCCGCTATGGCAGCACTACAGAAAAGAAAGTGAAAGCCGCGACGTTTAATCCTTTTGCTGATTTAAAGGCGAGGATGGGAGGCAAAGAATAATATAAGGATAGAACGCTACGCCCCAAAATGAGGGTGTGGCGCTAACAGTTAGCTATAGTGGCATGACGATTGCTTCGATTTAACACGCAGTTGAATTTGAGGCATTTGTATCATGGTCGTTAGCTCCAAAAACACACTTCTGGTTTTTCTTATTGCACTTTCGGCAGCGTTCTTGCCCGCCTGCGGTGGTGATTCCAGCTCCTCAGTCAGCCCCGTGCGCGCGGAACCCTTCGGTTTGCTAGAGACCACCGTTGCCGATATTCACGCTGCCTTCAAAGGTGAGCAGCTTGATGGGACTGGGCAAGCCCTCAGCTGTGTGGGGCTGGCGGAACAATATCTGGCCCGTATCGCTGCGCTGGATGTGAGTATTGAAACGGGCTTGCCAATTAACAGTATGGTCAGCCTGAACCCTAGTTGGCGGGAGCAAGCCGAAGCGCTGGACGCGGCCTATGCCGCAGAGGGCTTGGTTGGACCACTGCACTGTGTACCGGTTATTTTAAAGGACCTTTATGACACCTTTGATTTTCCGACTACGGCATCGTCTTTGGCCTTGGCCGGCTCCCAGCCGCCGGATGATGCCTTTACGGTGGCCCGCCTGCGGGACGCTGGTGCACTCATTTTGGGTAAAGCGGGCATGAGTGAATACGCCTATTGGACTCAAAGTCTTAATAGCGTGTCCCAGCGGATTGGCACACCTTACGACACCAGTAAAGATGCCGGCGGTTCCAGTGGTGGCACAGCAGCGGCAATAGCCGCCAATTTTGGTTTGCTGGGGACGGGCTCTGACACTTGCGCCTCTATCCGCTTACCGCCCGCTAATAATTCGCTGGTCGGGGTGCGTTCCACGGTTGGTCTTGTTTCGCAAGACGGGCTTGTGCCCCTGTCACACACCATGGATGTGGGTGGGCCTATTGCGCGCACGGTGCGAGACGCGGCATTGATGTTAGACGCAATGGCGGGGGTGGACCCCGCGGACCCTCGTACCCATGCAGCTGACCGCCGGCAGCCATCTAGCTATGTGGATTACCTCGATGCCAATGCCCTGCGGGGCAAGCGCATTGGTGTGCTGCGCAGTTATGGCGGCACCGATGCCTTTGGTAATAACTCTGATGTGAATGCGGCCATGGAGCAGGCGCTGTTGGATCTGGCGGCGGCGGGGGCGGAAATTGTCGATTCAGTGACTCTGCCGGATTTTAGTGATGTTTCTAAGACACTGATCGTTCAGGAGTTCGCCGATCATATGGATGAATACCTCGCCAGTTTTGCTGCACCTCGCACCGACACGGTGGATATCTTTAGCAGTGGTCTAGTGCACCCCTTTATCGAAGCGCTGGTCGGCGCGAGTATTGCCGCCCGCGACACTAGCTCGGCCAACTACACGGCGCAATTGGAGAAAAGGGAGGCGCTGCGCGATTATGTGGAAGCCGAAATGGATGCACTTGGCTTGGACGCATTGGTTTACCCGCCAACTCAGGAGCCGGCTCAAGCCACCGGTCTGGTGCAAACCGATAACTGCGGCTTTAGCAGTACCACTGCTATGCCTTCTATTGTGGTTCCCGCTGGTTTCTCCTCTGACCAGCTCGCGTTGCCCATTGGTATTGAATTCTTTGGCAGACGCTGGGATGAGGCGAAATTGTTCGGTATTGCCTATGCCTATGAGCAGCGCACTCTACACCGTCGCCGACCAGGTTTGCCAGGCGACCCGGCGCCCTAAAAAAGAAGGGGAGCAATAAATGGGGTCTTCACTGCCCGCCGGTGTATATTGTGAGACTTAAAGATAAAATCGATAGGTCATGATGAATAATTTGGCGCTAGCGCTAGAATAGGGTAGCGCTTAAACCGCCGCCGCTATATACGGTTGGTTCACGGATTGCGCATTAAGCAACATTGCCTTCGCTACAGGTTTGTCGTGGCCTTGAATGCCGAGCAGCTCACAGATAGAGCCGCAGATTTCAGTCTGCTTTGGCGCGCAGTCGGGCTCATGGGCGAAGCGCTCACCGATCACAAATAAGGGGATGTCGCGCTCTTCGGGGAGGATACCGCCGTGACTCTTGTCAGCGTTCATGCCGTGATCAGAGGTGATCAACACCTGATAGCCTTCTTCAATCCATGTCGGTAGGTATTTCGACAGCTCCCCGTCTGAAGTCCGTACGGTATTGCGGTAATGTGCGCTATCAAGCCCTGCGCTATGTCCAGCGTTGTCGATATTCATCGGGTGTATCAACAGAAAATCTGGATTGTAGCGGCGCCGCAGTGATTCGGCATCGAGATAGACATAGCTGTCTGCATAGTGATCGCCATGATAGAAGCAGCCATGTTGAATCAGTTGCTCAAGATCGTCGGTGTGACGATCGCGCGCCGCATCAAAGGGGCTGCGATTGTATAGCTCACTAAACCAATGAAATGCGGCGGCAGCGGTAGTTAGGCCAGCGCCTTTGGCTAAGCTGAAGACACTTTGCTGATTGGAGTTGCGGTTTACATCGTTGTGCACGATGCCGCTAAGAACGGGGGGCACGCCAGTGAGGATTGTTTCATATAGCGGGCGAGATTTAGAGGGTAACCCGCACTGTAGCTTATACAGTGTGGTTGATCCCTGAGCATTGAGGCCTTGGAGGTAACCCATACACTGTTCGGCAGTGGTGTAGGCGAGACCGTCGAGTACTATCAGTATCACTTTATTAGTCATATTCTCCTATCATTATTGTCGCCGATGAAAACCGGTCGATAACTCAAAATCATTGCGCCGAGAGTAGCTTGTTACTATGAAGGATATGTGACAAAAATTTGATGTGATGCTTTGAGTTGATCATAAACCTTTAATTTTGCAGAAGGTAATCATTTTTGTTGATAGCAGGAAACTACCGTGATTTTTATTGTCGAAGGCTACACTCATTGCTGAGAAATATTTTTTACTGCGTAGCGATTACTCTGATGAGCATTTGCGATATCGACGTGGGCTTGAGTCACTTATCGACTTGCATTGCACTTCTGTAAATGGGAGTGTTAAAGCAGTAAATACCTGCCGTTATGAACACCACAGATTTACCTTGCAGGTTAAATTGTCGTGAATCCAAGGGGTTTTGGATTTGTTCAGCATGTGCAGCTTGTATACGTGTCCGTTTAACGCGAGAGTTTTTATGTCCAGATTTAAATTGATTGCTATAGCCTTGTCGTTTTTTTGGGTATTGCCGGCGTTTGCGCAAAAGCAGGAAAGTAGTTCGGCGCCAGTGTACGACGCGGTACTTAGCAGTTATGAATATGATTTTGATGTAAATTTTTTAGCCATTCGATCTCAGCAGCAATCGCTGAAAATGGCTTATATCTACCTCAAAGGCGATGCTGATAAGCCCGTCGTTACCCTGCTACATGGCAAAAACTTCAATGCCGACTATTGGACTGATACCGCGCTATTTTTACAGAAAAAGGGCTATGGGGTCGTCATTCCTGACCAGCTAGGCTTTGGTAAGTCGTCTAAGCCTAGCGATTATCAGTATTCCTTTGCTGTTATGGCACAGCAAACCAAGTCTTTGTTGGCGTCTCTCGAGATTGAAAAGACGATTGTTATTGGGCATTCGATGGGTGGGATGTTGGCCAGCCGATTTGCGCTAATGTATCCGCAAACCACCCATCAGCTCATTTTGCTTAACCCGATTGGTCTAGAGAACTATTTAAAATACGTCGAGTATAAGGATACCGACTTTTTTTATAAGGGTGAGTTGGCTAAAACAGCAGAGAGCATAAAAGCATATCAGCAAAAAAACTACTATGACGGCAAGTGGAAAGAGCAATATGAAGAGCTGACCCTCTTTATGATTGGTCAGCTGAATGGCCCGGATAAAGATCGGGTAGCGTGGGTCAATGCAAAAACCTACGACATGATATTTACCCAGCCGGTTGTTACTGAGTTTAAGGATCTTACTGTACCGGTTAGTTTGATCATTGGCACCCGTGATAGAACTGGTCCTGGGCGAAATTGGATGCGAACTGGGGTCGAATATGAACTTGGACGATACGACCGCTTAGGCAAGGCAGCCGCTGCGTTAATACCTAATGCTAAGCTAATTGAATTGTCGGGCTTGGGCCATTTGCCGCAGGTCGAAAATTTCTCGCGCTTCAAAGCCGCGTTGACCGAGGCTTTAGCGCATTAGTCGGTAAATGGGGATTAGTTCTGCTTTTTGCTCAGATCTATCCCCTTTGCGTACACAGGGCAATGTGACAGCGTTTACAAATGCAGCCTCTTATCTTGCTGCTCATCTATGTATAAAAAAATATGGGCAGTAGCAAGGACCATTACATTCGCAGTTTAGGCGCTGGCCGCCACTCTTTTCTCTTTGCGTAATACCTCAATAATTTCGAGCCTCGTCGAGCGATTGTGCAAAAGTGGCCACTCGATTACCTTGCCTACGCGTTCACCTATCAGTGCAATGCCTACCGGCGAAAGAATAGAAATACGCATTTCTGTAACGCTAGACTCCCAGGGCATAACAATGGTTACCGCGCGTTTGCTACCGGTATCTACGTCTTTAAAATGTGACTTGCTGTAGAGCGAAACGATATCTTTAGGCATTTTATCGTCGGGAAATACATCCGCCTTGCACAGTTCTTTATCGAGCGCTAGCGTAGCATCGGATCGACTGACCTTAACCAGTTGTAATAGTTTTTCATAGTCAGATTCAGAAATAATTAATTCATTTTCAATAGGCATAACAAACCCTCACCCAGCAAAAAGCAGTGCGTACAGAAATTAAGCTCGAGTTTTGAAAATCCTCAGAGCTACTCGCTTGATTGGTCGTTTATTTTCGGGCGATTAAGACAATACTGCGCTTAACCGCCAATAGTGAGGAAGGCGCTAACGGGGTAGAGTTCCCGTACGCCGAAGGAGATTTGCTGAGTGGAATAGGATTGTTTTTTCATACCCTGAGAGTACTACGTTTCTAAACTTTAGCAAGTGCTTCTGTGGCGATTTAATCGGACACGGCTAGCTGACGTTCGAAAGGATTATATTTCTGGGCGTGGCTGTCCACATAGCGTGCTCGGCGAGACGACGGTCGTGCAGTTGGCCAATCTAAAAAGGGACTGCAGAAAGTCTGCAGTCCAAAGACCATCTCGTTGAAGAGAGTGGGGGGGTGACTCATAGGACCTGGATTGGTAGTTACATATAGGCTAGTGATCGGCTTGTATCTATCATAATTAACGAATTACGCTGTTACATTTAAAATAGACTCGCCGTCGTTTAAGCCGAATCGTTCGCGCAAGCCATCATAAACCTTGGTTTTATCCGTCTCACTAAGCGCAGTGCCGCTGACTTTTTCTAGCAAGGTATCGAGGTAATCAACTAAATCACTCAAATCGACTTGCTCGCTTGTAGCTTGGGGAACAGGCGGCGCACTGTTGGCTAAATCGCCGATTGCGCGGGCATCGAAACCCGCATCGGCGAGTGTACTCGCCAGTTCTTTGCTAGGATTAATGCCCGCAGCAGCGAAGGTTTCGACAATCTCTAGCGCCTGAGCCTGACTGAGCTTGTCGGCGTCAAGGTTATCTAAGGTGTAGCTAATCAAGGCTTTTTGTTCATCGCTTAACGCGGGCGAAGTCCTTTGGCCTTGAGGAGGCGACGGTGCGCTTGATAGGGGATTTATCATCGTAATTGTCTCTAAGCTACAGGAGTGATCAAGACGCTTTACTCGGGCTTTTTCCCGCCGCGGCGTGGCGGCTTATGCTCGGCTAGTTCTGTTTCGCTAATAAAACCGTCACCGTCCGCATCTATCGCGCTAAAAATGCTCTCGTGGTCGCCATGTGGCACTTCCTTTTGCTTGAACTCGTCGAGGGTTACGGCGCCGTCACTATTTAAGTCCAGTTCAGCGAAGGCCGGTGGCCCGCGGCGGCCTTGGCCGTTGTCATCACCGCGCTCATGCGGCTGCGCGCATGCAATGGCGCTGCTAGCGACTAGCGATAATATAATTCCGGTTGCGCTTGTTAATTTCATGGTGGGCGGTACTCCTATTGGTCTGCTGCATTGCAATGTTCGTTGTAGTTGCGGTGACTATAGCAATGCATATATGAAACAGTGTGCAACGAATAAGGAAACAATGTGTAAGTGCATCAGACCGCAGTGAGTCTGACAGATGAGGTGAGAGCGAGAATGCCTTCGTTCACCGCTTTCCCTTCGTCATGGAGTTGTAGCGCGATGTCCTGTCGCGTATTAACAGCGAAGTCGTCGTGCACTGCTATTCTAATTTCTGCCGTTAAGCGTAGGTTATGGGAGCGAAATAAAATCATAACAAGCGAGGTGGATATGAACACTGTTACACGGGAGCCCGTGCCGTTTTGGGCAAGATTTTTTCTGGCCTTTGCCGACATGACTATTTTTAATGCCCCTGGTCGTCCATTTATGAAAGTGGCCTGGGCGGTTGATCTGCATAAGATTTTTACCCTTTTTATTATCTATGCCATGATGACTTACTACGATAATTTCAGTGTTGGTGCCTGGGTGTTCCTGGGCTTACATGGCATTTATGGCTATTGCTGGTTGATAAAGGACTTTGGATTCCGTGATCATCAGTTAGAGAATAAATTGAGCTTTCTTGGTTTTATCAATCTATACGTGCTATTGATCGCTTGGTATTGGCTTACGCCCTGGCTCTTTATCGCACGGACTATTGAACCTACGGGCTTTATGCTGTTCATCGCCATTGCTATCCACACCTTGGGCGTGGTTACCATGATGGCGGGCGACGGTCAGCGCCATTGGATTCTGAAATACCGCAGTCAGTCTGGATTGATTCGCGAGGGCATGTACCGCTATACCCGTAATCCTAACTATCTTGGTGAGTTAATGCTTTATGCCGCTTATGCTCTGCTTGCCAACCACTGGATTGCGTGGGCGATCTACGCTTATATGGCAATTTATTTTTTAGCTAGAATGAAAGGCAAAGATAATGCTATATCACGTCACCCAGGTTGGGCAGACTATAAAGCACAATCGGGCCTCGTAATTCCTTGGGCTTTGATTAATGGTCGCGCTTTAATAAATCGAATTTCTGAAAATAACAAAAAGCTAGAGGGGACACAAATACATGAAAAATAGTCGTGCGTGGCGGGGGTTCTTTCAGTTCTCTGCTGTTTTTAATTTTACTGCGGCATTTGCAATGCTGTTTGCGCCAGAGTTGCTGTTCAAAATTTTAATGATGAGTGATACTTTGACGATAGAGGCAATACCCTGGTTGCATCAGTTTGCCGGCTTGGTCCTTGTTTTTGGCGTGGGTTACTGGCTTATATCGACGAATCCATTACTGCATAAAGACATAGTTTGGATGGGTTGTGTTGGGAAAATTGTGGTTTTCTCAATTGCTTGGATAGATATCGCTTTGTTTAATGCACCAATTGGCTTTGGTATACTGGTCATTGCAGATTTAATTTTTGCGATGTTCTTTGCTGTAGTTTGGCGTTCGACTGAAACTGCTGTGTAGTTAGCAGGTAAAAAATCGAAACTATAATTTTAGATTATAAAAAAGGCTTGGTTCAAATGAACCAAGCCTTTTTTATTGCCGATCAGGGCGTTAAGCGGTAACTGACTCTTATAGCCAGGGATTATTCATATAGCCTAGCTTGTGGAATTTCTCGATCAGCTCGCGGTGGCCGAAGGCGCCTGCAGCAGATTGAAAACCAGCAGCCTTTAACTCGCCGTTAAGCAAGCGCTCCGCAGCTTCCGTGCAAATTTCACCGGTAAAGGTGTATGGCGCATTCAAAGACAATGGGAATACGGTCGTTACCTGACGGCCTTGACCAATACATGTTATCACCGTGCGGTGAATGTCTGGGCTGTCTTTTGGTGGCTCCGCTGGCGTCATCTCGTCGCCAAACTGATTGGTTAGCTGCTCACGCTCATCTTGGTTCATACCCACCGATTCTTTGTTAAAGCGATGAATTAGCGCTACCACATTCTCGATTATTTCGTCGCCAAAAGCCGTTAGTACTTTACAGTTCATAACGCGATCGTCGTTTTCATACCAAACTGGCTCGCAACCACCGCTCCAGGGTAGGGCAAGTGCGGGTTGCGACATATGTGGAACGTTGATTGTGAAGTGACGGTCACCTTGCCACTCAATCATTTCGTTGTTTTTGAGTAAATACTGAGGGTTGTTCACCATGCGCAGGAAGGACTTGGTGGACGCTTGCGAAGGCAAGGCATCGTTGATCTGGTAAGTTAGGTCTAAGCTGTCGACGCCTTCGGTTTCCAATACCACTTCAGATGCCAGTGCGCCTGCACACCACATATAGCTATTGGCAGGGCTAAGTAGTAAGTTTTTTTCCGCAAAGGCTTTGCCATACTGATCGCGAACTGCGATAACAAAGTCTTGTTCGCCGGTAGTGTCGAGGTAGTGGCAGTTAGTTTCTAGACAGGTTTCTACAACCGGCCATGCCAACTGCATGAAAGGACCCGCTACATTGATGACAACTTCCACTTTTTCAAATAAGGGAAGGAGGGCTTCGCGAGTATTGGCTGCTTGAACGATTGTTGCCGGTGCCTTACGACCCAGTCGTTCTTCAACAATCGCCAGCGAAGCTTCGAGTTTTTCCTTGTTTCGCCCAACAAAGTAAAAGGGCATATCGCGTTGCGAGAGACATTCAGCTACCAATTTTCCGGTGTAGCCGCTCGCGCCATAAATTAGTACACGTGGTGAATCAGACATGGTGTTGCTCCTTTATTGTTAGAGGTATTACTTTTTGCCAGCAATGCCACTGCTGGCAGTATCACAAGGTAGCGAATGCCTCTAATATTGAGAATGCGAAAAACGGACATGCCCTTGCGAAAAACGGACACCAGTGATATTTTGAAATAAAAATGAGCATTCTATGAAGCCAAAGTATCATTCTGCAAAAACGATTCTTGCCCCCTTAACCCGCTTGCGTGAAGAGGGTGTTTCAGTGGGGCAGGCGCTAACGGGTACCGGGTTGTCCCTGTCTATCCTTAATAAGCCAGAGCAACACGTCAGCTTAAGTCAGGAATTAATTTTCTTAAGAAATTTACGCAAGGCAACGGCTAACAATGCGATTGGCCTTAAAGTTGGCGCTTGTTATCCCTTAACCTTGTTTGGAATTTATGGCTACGCCTTGATGAGCGCGGCGACAGTGAGAGACGCGCTAAAATTAGCGTATGAGTATGTTGAGCTGAGTTTTGCATTTTATGAGCACAGCCTGTCATTTCGGGGTAATCACGTCGTTATGTGTATGAGTTCTACGGATTACAATAGTGACGATATTGCAATGCTGAACGAACGTGAGATGATCGCAACCTTAATGATCTTGCGGGGCCTTATGGGTGAGGGTTTTCGCTTGCACTCGGCGACGTTGAGCAGTGCACCGCAAGCAGGTCTTACCGAGTACGAGAAGTACTTTGAGTGTCCTGTTGCTTTTAATGCGGATGAGAACACTTTGGTGTTTTGTAATACGCTACTAGATATACCTGTACTGCAGTGTGATAGCGACACGGCAAGTTTATGTATTGAGCGGTGTGAGCGCCTAAGGGCGAGGTTAACAGAAGAGTATAATATTGTAGATGAGGTGCGCGAGCTGATTTTGTTGCGGCCCGGGTATTTCCCGAATATTAATGAGCTGTCGAGTCGCTTGAATATGTCGGGACGAACATTGCGTCGCAAGCTAACAGCGCACGGCGTTGGCTATCAGCAGATTCTAGACGGCCTCCGTTTTGAATTGTCTAGGGAGTATTTATACACCACCAATATTAGCGTAGAGCAAATCTCGATATTGCTGGGTTATAGTGATCCTGCGCATTTCTCTAATGCTTTTCGGCGCTGGGCCGGTGTGCCGCCGTCTGATTTTCGTGCGGCATATGTTGCTGAATCGCGGTGACGGATATCACTGGGGTTTACGCCAGTCCAGCGTTTGTAGGCGTGACAAAAACTGGAGGAATCTGAGTATCCTAGCCTTATCGCAATTTCTTCAATGGTAAAGCTCGTGCTCTGCAAATACTCTATAGCAAGATTGTGGCGCACATCCTCGAGTATTTCCTTGTAGCTACTTTGCTCTGCAGTGAGTTTGCGTTGAACTGTGCGCGCGGTCATGTTCAGGCGCTCAGCAATGGTTTCTAGCGTAAAAATTTCTCTGGGTGACGATAAAATCTGATTGCGAACAATGTCAGAGAAGGTGCTGTTTCTAGCCAGTTGCACGCATATTTTTTCGCATTGATTTCCGTAGATTCTGGCCGTTTCTGGTTCGGATTGGGCGAGCGGCTCGTACAGCAATTTGCTGTCGAAGGCGTAGTAATTCTCTGCGGCATCAAAATGTACCGGGCACTTAAAATAATCGCTATAGGCCTGTGCATAACTGGGCTTGGCTTGTTTAAGGTGCACTTCTAAGACGGGTAACTCTTTGCCTAGCGCTTCTTTGAAAATAGTGTGCGATGCAACTAAGCCGCGATCAATCATATACTGATGGCTGCCGCCTAGGTCACGTAATTTTTCTAAACTTACGTAAGCGCGTTCGCCGCGTACGGTGGTGTTCCAAAACATATATGTCCATGTCATTAATATGTTTTTATACAGAACAGTCATGCCCGCTAACAAATTTTCGCTAGTCATAATAGCGAGGCCAAGCAGGCCGTAGGCCGATAAATGGTAGCGACCACCAACAATTAAACCGAGTTCAGGAATGTCGATGCTGCGAATAACTTCAGTGGTGAAGCTTAGTTCTTGATGTGGTGTTAACTGGTAGGTCGGGTCTTCGAGCGCCTGCGGTGGAATGCCTGCCGCGGCTAAAATTGTCATAGGGTCAATGTTGTATTCTTTAAGCAATGAGATCAAGGGGTTGAGCCCATAGCTTAGGTGTCTGGCAGGAGGAGTGCTTAGTGACGACCTTAACTCCATGGCTAGAATCTCTTATTGTGTTTTTTAGGGCTGTCGTAGATTAACAATCATAATGTCCTCTGTAAACATCTCGCTTCTGCACTTGCGCCAATATTATGTACGCCTAAATTGATGTACTTAATAAAAGCCATAAGAATAGAGGTGAGCAAATGTCTACTCAATCAGTGTCAGAACTCGAAGTCCCAAACACCACCGAATACCGGAATCTAGACGCCCCAATATACTCCTGGGCGGCAACACCAAAAGGGCCGCTAACTTCCTCCGGGGCCGAAGCGGCGCTACCGGAACACATTGCTGACTTTCAGCAAACTCTCCGGAGTTTCGCGTTAAACGTGGTTCGACCAATCGGAATTAAGCTTGACCGAATGACGCCCGAAGAGGCTATAGCGAAGGATTCGCCATTCTGGGAATTCCGTAAAAAATACTTGGAGCTTGGCGTCACAGTGGAGGCGTTAGGTGAAATGGAGCCCCAAGAAGCGGCTCTGTTATTCTCCATTCTATTTGAAGAGTTAGGCTACGGTGACGCTGGCTTAGCGATATCAGTTGGCGCAGGCATACTGCCGCAATGGCTGTGTGCGAAGTTCGGACGCAAAGACTTATTAGAAGAGTTTCCCGACGCCATGCTAGGTTGCTGGGGAATCACTGAGCCGGATCACGGCAGCGATATGCTTGACCCAAGTCGTCAGATTGTTTACCCCGGTAGCTCTTATGGTCGGCCAAACTTAGTGGCCGATTTAACCGGCGACGATATTATTTTAAACGGTCAGAAGTCTGCGTGGGTGTCCAATGGCATCATTGCTGAAGTATGTATTATCTATTGCGCCGCCGATTCGGGAAATGGGCCGTCAGTAAGCGAAGGCTGTGCTCTGGTGTTTCCGATGAACCTGCCCGGTATTAGTCGTGGTAAACCATTAGATAAGCTCGGTCAGCGCGCTTTAAATCAAGGCGAAATATTCTTCGATAATGTGCGTATTCCACGTAAGTATTTACTTGCTGGCCCCGAAGATTATCAGCGCGCGGTGTATTGCATTCACGCTGAAGCCAATGCGTTGATGGGCGCGACGTTTACTGGTCTGTCGCAAGCGGCGGCTGATTTGGCCTTGGATTATGCGCATGAGCGTGTTGCGGGTGGCGTGCCTATTATCAAACACCAATCAGTACGTAGCCGGCTTTTCCACATGTTTAGAAAAGTTGAGCTTTCGCGCGCAGTGACTCGTCGAGGCCTGAACTTTAACAATGATCCGCAATTGGCGACTCCGTCGTTGTGCGCTGCAATGTTTTCAAAAACCACGGGTACCCAGCACTCCTTTGAAGTGACAAGTGATGCACTGCAGATTTTTGGTGGCAACGGCCTGACAAAGGAATACCCCCTAGAAAAAATGCTTAGGGATGCCCGCGCATCGCTTATCGAAGACGGCTGCAATGAAATGCTAGCCATCAAGGGTGGTAGTTACCTCATCGATAATGAAAAGCTGGCATAAGGTGGTGAACTCGTGAAGCAGAAAGCTTATGTTGCCGGCGTCGGTATGACGCCGTTTGGCAACGC
>TARA_R110001599_G_scaffold32526_3_pt1 | contig 17069 bp, 8 predicted proteins | sample TARA_R110001599 | Tara Oceans TARA_R110001599 (sample SAMEA4398360) | marine metagenome | biome: Polar Biome; feature: [MES] marine water layer (ENVO:01000295) within the mesopelagic zone...; material: water (ENVO:00002006), including particulate matter (ENVO:01000060) such as...... | reverse complement strand
TCTAATATAAATTGATACTTACATTCTAAGTATGTAAGTTCTTTTTTGTTATAAGCCACTTGTAGAATTTTTCTTTCTAAATCGTCATCATTTGCATCTTTAATAAACGCATGAGAACCATAGTAGGTTTTCCAATCGCTTTCTTTTAACACTCTTTTGAATGTTGGTGGGCGACCTTTACCTTCATATAGGGCTTTTTCTTTTTTACCTAATTTTTTCTTTAAATTGTAAATTAAAGATTTTTTACCAATGTACCTTTTTCCAGTTGGAAGGTGGGTTGTTTGATAGATGAAACCAAATGTGTTCTCTGGGAGATCACTAATTTCTTGTATGAGTTTATTTTGATAGTACCATTGCATAATGGTAATGTACGAAGGCTATTTTAGGTATCCCAACGAAGTACGATAGTTGTGTCAGTTTCGTCCGAAGCTCTAACTGGTCGACCAAGTTTACCAACAACTAATAATTCACCATCTTCGTCATATAAACCTACTGTAGTAATATAGGGTTTAAATAATGAACCTGTTGTAAAATCTGCTAATTCTGTTGAATTAGTAGATTGTATTTTTCTTGCTGTAATATTTAATGTGTCATTAAATTCATGTTCATCAATTGTACATTGATATTCATGTTCATAAATTAAATGTGAACCTTGAAATTGAACTTTATAAGGTTGTGGTTCCTCTTGAGGATTTCCATCAAAAACTACATGTGATAAAGTTCTTTGAGATTTATTAACTGTAAAAAAGGATTCACCATCAGGGTGCCATAACATGTCACCTGTTCCAACTTTATCAGTAATTTGGAAACTTGCAGGATTTCCATTTGCAAATGGTTGAACATTACCAGGATCTGCTTGTTCTAATACTCCTTCTGATTTACCTAAATTAATAGTTTTATTAAATTGTGCTGTTTTTATATTTCCTGGTACTAGTAAATCATATTCCCATATTTTACTTCCTTCTCTTAATCTTGTTTCACCTTCTGAAGGGTCAATTGATGAAGAAGCTACAAGTGCTGCATCCCAATTTCCAAAACCTACTGTTGTTCCTATTTCACCTAATCCCCCATAAGCCATTACTACACCAGTAGGAAAAGAAATAGATGTTACTGATGTAGATAACCACATTTTAGATTTATTAGAATTAAATTGTATACTATTTACTTTTACAGGGTATCCTTCAGGAGAGACTAATGTACTCATATCTAAAGATCTTCCTACTTTTCCATATCTTTTAAATCGATAAGAATTAGGAGACAAAGATATATCTAATGTAGGATTTCCTAAATGAGTAGCATTTGTATGTTGATCAGAATGAATGTAAAATCCTGTGTGTTGAATGGTTGAAATATCAAAAGGAGTAGTTAAAACCCATTCTTCTAATACAAAAGAACTCATTAAACCAGCACCAAAAGGATCATCAGCTCCTCCTGTTCTATATTTAAAAGAATTTGCTCCTGCATTATATGGATTTCTTTCTAAATAATCTTGATGATAAGTGTATAAATAATATCCATCATCACTAAAAGTAAAACATCGAGGCTTTTTTCCTCTTACAGTCATATATAATGGAGTAGTTTCATCTATAGGACCTCCTGTGTTTGGATCTATAGCATTCTGATTAAAACCATCAATATGTGAATGGTATTCTACATAATCTAAATATTCAACTTTAGTATTTTCCCAATCCATAGATCCTCCTGAACCACTTGATATATCAAAATTACTAGTAAGGGGTAATTGTCCTATCATACCTAAAGCACGATCTTTAACAGGAAGATGTCCATCAGGACATGTTGTTGAAGGTCCATAATGAGCTTGAATAGGATAATCTGCAAGACTTGGGTGTCTAGTTCCTGAAGTAGTTAAATATCCACTTCCTACCATAAAAAGTTTACTACCAATATTATCAAAACCAAAATCTATAGTATTAATAAAGTTATCTTTTAAAGATGAAGAAACTATAGCATAAGAAGCAGATGGATCTATAGCAAGAGCTTTTGGTGTTGAACTTAAATAAGCACCTGCTCCTGCAGGGTTTCCATCAAGATCAGCAGAATGTATATCATAAGGAATTGATAAATTAAACTGAAATAAATGATTGTTTGGATTTACAAAAGGTGGTGCAGGACCATTTGAATTAAAATTTAATCTAGCTTGTGCCGTTGTAAAAAGTTTAGTTCCATCATTATTAAAATTCATCTTATTATGATGAATTTCAAGTTGAGGATCATTATTTTCACCCTCATATTGAAAAGCTTGTAATCTTTTATTAAAAATTGGGGTTGTTAATTCATTTGTACCTGGAACTGTTGAAGGTAAAGATAAATTTTGACTTTTTTGATCTGTAAAAGTTACAAAACCATTTTGATAAAATATATTTCCTATATAAGGAGAAGCGTTTACACTTTCTGATATGTTTTTAATAGAAGCTGTATTAAAAGAATTATTAAATATATTTATACTATTTAAGGATCCATTATAAAAAGATATGTCTTCTTTAAAATTATTAGCATCTTTTTTACTTAAAGATCCTTTTGAACCTATATAAAGATTAGCTGTGTTTTGTGTTTGTTTATTTAAATTATCTAAAGCAGAAACTATTAAATTACCATCAAGATGAATTTCCATTCTTGATGCACTTTTTTGACATAAAACATGATGTAGTTCAGGATGTCCTGAAGAACCTGTTATTTTACCATTTATAGTCATAGTATTATCTCCATCTGATCTTGCAAAATATAATGATGAACTTTGCATATAAATTTCAAAAGGAAATTGTGGTTCTGATAATACATTTAAAGGTTGTGATGAACCTAATCTTGAAGTATTTTTAATTGCTTGAGTTCCTGGACTTAAATCACTAGGTATTACTGTTTTTGTTCCACTTTTACATATAATATAACGTTTTGTAGTATCATTATCTCCTACTTTTTTTGTTATTTTAAATCTTCTTACAGGAAGAGTTGTTGTTACTCCTATTCCTGTTGTTCCTATATTTTTAGGAGTTGCTATACCCGTAAGAGAACCAGAAACATATACCATATAAGCAGTCTTATTTACTTCTGTAGAAGTTAATAATGAATTAAATGATGATGGAGGAATACCATCTGCTTTTAAAGATGCATCTATATTTGTAAATTGAGGGGTTGAAGTACCATTAGGATTAAAAATATCTAAATTAGTAACAGCTGTGTGTATTTCTGTTAGTGTTGGTACATACCAATCATTATATCCATTATGGTTAAGGTTAGTTATTTTTTCTCCTAAAAATCCAAGAGCTCCTGCTTCAGTTGTTATTATATTTTTATTTTGTTGAAAACCATCACCTACACGAGGGGTACTAAAAGGTCCTGATTGTACATTACCAACATCAATTCCTACTTGTCCCCATTCCCACGGACTTGATTCAAAATATCTACCTATAGGAGTATTTGATATAATATATATAAAATCATCATCTACAGCATAAACTATTCCCCCACCAAATTCTTGTCCAATACTTGATGATTGTGGTAATATTTTATGTCCTATTGGTTTTGGTTCTATCCAAAAACTAATAGCAAAATTTTCATCATTAAAATTAAATTTATCATCATGGGGGGATATTACATGAGAACCTACTATACTATCAAAATCTATTGAAGGATATTTATATTGACCATATCCTAATTTACTTTTTTTAAATTCTACATTATTATATTTAAAAGAATTAAAATAATAACTATCGTCTGTTTCTGGTAAATTTATATTTGTTGTATAATTATTTGTTTTAAATGGGTGTTTTGTTCCTCTTCTCCAAAATCTTTTAGTTATACCTGCTTCTTTATTTTGTGGATCAGTTAATTTAACAGCATATCCTGGGATAGTATCTAAATCATAAGTTTTAAACCCTTTAATAGGATCTAATCTAAAAACGTTTTTTCGAATGTCTGAAGGATAGTTGTTTATATTAGTACCACTAATAATAAGATTACCATATGAATCATCTATTATTTCATTTTTACTTGAAGATAAATAAAAAGTTCCTGGTTTTATTTCATGACCATATAATCCAGCAGGTATAGATAATATTTGTGCTTTTTCATATAATTCTCTTTTATGAATTAAATAATTATTATACCCTAATCTATTAAAAGTATCGTTTTTAAAATTTTTATAAAAAAGATGATCTAATTGATTATATTTAACTGTTTCTATTGTATCGCTCCCATAAGCAGAACTTGCACTACTATATTGAGATATAGATTCTGAGGTCCAACTAACATTATAAAATCTTAATTGATTTTCATGGGCTGATTGGGAATTGAAATTATATTGTTTATGAGCATTAAATGGAACTACTGCATAATCTTGAGCTGTGAACTTTTTGTAAGCTTCTGACATTTAGGTAACATTTTAATAATCTAATTTAACTCTTATAAGTGCTTCCTTTGTAAAATCTTTAACAACTGGTTGGCTTAATTTTGCAACTGCTACTAAATCATTTTCATCATTATATAAACCTACAGTTGTAATATAAGTTACTGGGTTATTTATCATACTACTTAAATTTAAATTACCACTATCATCTGTAAATGAAGGATTTGTAGTATAATTGTATTCAAAGTTTTTAGCTCTTGCAAAATAATATTGTGATGTAATTTTTTCTTGAGTGTCTACTATAAATTTTAAACCACCACTAATAGCTTGATGTAATTTTGCTGGATTATTTTGTCTTCCCGCTAATCTACCTGTTTTATATACTCCTGTTCCATTATAATTTCTAAGATCTCCTCTATGTCTATTAGGAGTTAAAAAACTTCCTGAATTTGCATCTGATGCAATTGGATAACCATAATGTTCTTTACCTGCTATCATTAAATCTCCTGGAGGATTTTGACCAAAGGCATCAGGATTTAAAATTATAACTCCTGCGTCTGGGTAAAATAAACCATATGATCCACTATTTGTGTGTTGTAAAGATTCTCCTCCAAATATATCTTTATTTACAATTCCACTAGATCCTGAATTAATATTAAATTGTCTTCCTAAATTTGTAAGTTTAGCGGATCCGTTTGAGGTAACACTATCATCTGTAAGGTGTATAGGCATAGTTACTGTTGGTGATCCTGACAGAGAAGCTGATACTACTAAATTTAAAGTACCTGGTTTTAAAGATTGTTTATATCTTGATCTTGCTACATTAATAACCCAAATATCATCAGGTACGTGTTTAAAAAATTGAAAGTTTTCATTTTCATCTCCAAAAACTAAATTTCTATAAGCACCATAAGTTGCTCTAGAAGCATTCATTCCATGTGAACCACTATCATTTGTAAAATCAGGAGATCCTGATCCTAATCTATTTCCATAAGCAATAGAATATTGTATTTCAGCTTCAGAATTTAATGATGATGTTTGATAAACATCTAAATGAAACCATCCTGAACTAGTAGGACTAGCAAAATAATCAGGTTCTGATGATGATGTCCAATGGTTTTGTAAATTATTTACATTGCCCGTCCATGTTGAAGTTACTAGTGAATCTGTACTTATTACTATATCTCCTGCGCCAAATCTTGTTAAACTCATTTATTTATTTTTTTTATATACTTTCTGAAGGGGTTGCGTCTGAAGATGCAGCTGTTGTTATTGCTACTGTTTTAGATACTTCAAGAGGAATTGTTAATCTAGCTCCTGTATTTCTACCTTCTATTGTAAGGGTTGTTAATAATTTTGTATTTGATCCAAATAAGGAAGTTGCACTAATTCCAGTGACACTAAGTGAATTTCCACTAACACTTTCTCCAACTGCTGTTGTTGAATAAGGTTGAGACATTCTTGCTCTTGGTTGTTGGTTTCCTGTTGCTGTAAATCTTGAAACTAATCTTCTATCTGCTATAGTATAATTATATCCATTTGGTTCTGCTAATCCTGTTGATACACCATTATAATTAAGTGTTTTAGGAGTAAGAGAATAAGTTCCACCAATAGCTAATTTTATAATGTTTATACCAACGTCAATAAATGGTATTATAGATGTTCCTCTATCTAATGTTATTAATTTATGACGCATTATATGATTTTCATCTGGAATTGCTTCTATAAGAGACATGTTTTCTATTGCTTCTCCTGCATATTGAGAACCATTAGGATGGTTTTCATTAAACATAGTGTAATCTATTTCATCATCTCCTAAAGCAAATTGTGTTACTTTAAAAGAACCATCATTTCGTGCTAATAATTCACGACCTCTTTTTGTTAAAATTGCATCTACTGTAATTGTTGAACTGTCTAAATATCCCATTGTTATTGTGTTTTGTTATAAATATAAATTAATTTAAGAAATGTTAATTTTTTATCTTTTAGGTTGAAAAGTTGTTGATTTTGTTAATATTCCTCCTTGTTTTAAGTAATATTCTAAATTACTTTTTATTGTTGGGTGTAAATATTCTGGTATTAAAACCATTCCTAAAGTTCCAATCCCTTTAAATAATTCTGTAGGTTTATCTACATTTACTATAAGTGTATGATCTTTATCTAAAAATGAAAGTTCATAAGCTGCTGAACCTGAATAATTTAATACACGTGGATTTTCATTTCCATTCCAAAATGTTCGTCTTTGGTGATCTACTTTTACTGCTTGTGAATCAGTTGCAACGTCTAATAAAACTACATGGTCTTCAGTTATTGAAACTCCATTACCTATAGGAGTAAAAGATGGTGTTCCTTTTAATTGTAATATATGATGTATAGGAGTATTATGTCCCACAAAATCTCCTAAAGCTTGAGTTTGGCCAGCGGTATTTGTACCAATAAAACCACTAGCTTCATCATTTAAAGAAAATGTTGAAAGTTCTCCATATCCTCTATCTACCTCAAAAGTACCCATACTTCTTTCATCATTGAATCCAGGAGCAAAATCTAAAGTTCCTTTATTTATTGTTAAATGTAATTCTGTTTTATCGAAATTTTTATTTAAATAAGTTAAAGTATCATTTATTATAAATCTACTTGCTGAAAAGAAAGCGCCATCTCCCCCTATATTTGATGGAGGGAATGTATTACTTCCTGTATAATATTGTTTTGTAAATTTATTATTTCCTATTGTAGCTCCTGAATAATTTGGGGAAAAATCTCTATTTGCAAGTTGTCCATAACCTGACATTCCTTGACCATTAGTATCAAAGGTTTGAGTTGGTGCATTATCATCAGATTTATAACCAAATCTAAAAGATAGTCTAGGATTATCTATAACAACTAACGCATCTATTGCGTTAGAACCTCCTCCTGTGTCTCCCATATCTGATTGATCAAATAATTCTAAGGGACTATTATAAATAGTAACACCTTCCTGACAAGAAACTCCTGAACCACTACAATTATCATTTACATAATTTAAATAACTAAAAGTACTTAATAAAAATCCTTTATTCATTCTAACACTATAATCTCCCTCTAAGTCTGATTGAATTGATTCATCTAAAACTTTAATATTAAGTTTAGCTCCCGTTGGAAAATCTTGTGTTATAAATCTATGAAAACTATCATATGGTTCTGTTTCTCTGTCTATAACTTTAACTGTATTATCTTCTTTATTAACTACTAATATTTTGTTAACACCAACATATGAATGACCTTCTAATGTAGCATATCTTTTAGGATTTTCTGTTCCTCCTATAACTGTATTTGCTATATAAATGGCTGTTGTTTCTCTATTGATTACAGGATTTAAACCATAAGATATATCTCCTCCCCACACACTTTCATTACTACTAGATTGTATATATTGTCCTAAATATTCAGCGCTTGAAGTATTTTTTTGATCTATAAAGGGATCAATTCCATGATATTCATTTATTCTTAATCCTGTTAATTTTGAACCTGCCCATCTTGGGTTTTTCCAATGGGCTGCATCTACTAATGCATCATCAAATTCTGCTGAATACATTAGAGGGAAATGATTAGACCCCGATGCTTTCTTTATAGCATCTATATATTGAAGGCTCATTTTTTGCCAAAGTGTGTTATAACTCATTTTTATAGTTTGTATTATTCATTTATTTTTTTAAGAAGAATATTTTGTTATAAAGTGATGTGTTCCAAATTTATAATACTTATTAGAGCCTCTTCCTTTTGTAGCATTTCCTAATAAAGTACTTGATCTATAAGCAATATAATCATCTCCTTTACCTGTTGTAGAGTTAAAGGGTGTTATAGGAGCTTGTGCTATATTTTGTTGTTCATCTAATATATGTCCTGATACATCTATAGTAAAATTGGTTCCTTGTTCTAATCTTAAACCATTACTTTGAGAAATACCCTTTTTAAAGTTATTTGTAGTTGTAACACTTCCTCCTCCTACTCCCCCATCTATAGTAAAAGCTCTTTCGGGATCCAACTGAAATTCAAAAGTATTATAAGAACCAGATATCATTGTTTGACCATCATCTATAACTGGTAATTCTCTTGGAAATTTAGTTCTTTCAAGATAATGTGGTTCAATTAAAAGACCTGTTTTTAAATTAGCTTTCATAGGAACCCATTGTTCTATTAATTTAAATAAGGTATGATCTATATATTGTATTGTTTTTATATAATCCCAATAATTAAAGCTTCTTTTTACTCTTTTAAAATAATCTCTTCTTAAATGTCTTAAATCTGTATAAAGGGAAGCTGTTTGAGCTGAAGGTAAAGGGGATCCTATAAAATCATCTAACCTAAAAGCTCCCATATTATAAATTATTTCTTCGTTTATTTCTGTTGTAGGTGAGAAAAATACTCCTAAATCTTCAAAATCTTGTGGTTGTCTATCTAAAGTAGATGTTTCAGATCTTACAACATGAGATAAAATATCATCATCTATGGTTCCTTCATCTATTCTAACTTTTTCACTTGTCATTGAGGCACCAACTGTGTCTGGAGTAGGTAAATGGTGAGTTTCTATTACTTCTTTATATTTTACACTTGACGCACTACTTGAAATACTTGATTTAAGTATATATTCTACATCTGAATTAGGATGATGACTTAAAAGATTTATTGTTTGAGATGACTCAACTAAATTACTACCTAAAGGAGATCTAAAAATTAAATCATCAAATGCAGATGATGTAGTATTACCTGCATATATAAAAGGGTCTAATGCTTGTATTTCTAATGTTTTTGGGTTTAAAATATCTTTACTAGCTGATGGGAAATAATATCTTACTTCTTGAAGAGATCCTGTGTATCCTAAAGTATCTACTAACTCATAACCTGCGCTACCATTTGTTTCAACACCACAAAAATAAACATAATCTGCTCCTTCGGGTGTTGTACCTAAATTATCATTACCCCAAGCCCATTTTACTGTTTCAATACCCACACCTACTCCTACCATATCAAAACTAGAAGTATGGTAAGATACATTTTTTAAATGGTTTGATTGATAAGCCCCAAATTTCATTGTACCAACATAATAATTTGATGAAAAATTATAATATTTTTTAGATTCATCTACTTCTCTTCCTATAAAAATATTCCAAAAATCTCCATTGTATATAGGAAAATTATTTGTTGAAGCTATTAAAGCACTACCTGTGTATAAATCTAATTTACCATATTGTGTTGAATCTCCCGAAGATGATATATCGTTTCCTGTATAAGGAGTTAAAATTAAATGGGGATGATTTCTTCCCCTATTAGAAATAGATGATCCTGATAAAGTAAATAAATGATATTGATCAGCTGATCTTTCTGGTTTAATCCTAAAAGTTACTGTTTTTGCGTTTTGATTGCTTTCTTCAGTAGTAGTAAATTTTTCTGTCTCAGGAGAATGCCATCCAGTTTTTAAAAAATAACTACTATTACTTGAACTTCCATATAATGATAAAGATGATTTATCATAACTAAAACATTTATAGTTTGTTTGATCTTTTACAGGTCCTCCATATTCTTTTACATTTAAAATAGTTGAAGGTATTCCATAACAACTCATTAAAGCTCTTAAACCTCTTTCTGTTCCTTTAGTTTTAAGTAGATAAGGAGCATTATGGTATAAACGTTTCCAAATTTCTTTTGTTATATCTCCTTTTGGAGTTGAAGAATATGAAGCTGTTATTAATGTTTGGTTTTTTGGAGTATCATAATGTAAGCTTCCTGTTGATCCTTCTCCTAAAATATATTCTATTAAGTTACTATTTTCAAATTGATCAAAAGTTTCTATACCTAAACTTTTTAAAGTAAAATAAACTAAATCTTTTGATACACCTTGTGTGTGGTGGGTATTATTTAATTCTGTTAAGTGTTTTATATGGGTCCAAATATGATCATAATGTTGTCCTATCATATGTGTAAAAGTTCCATAAAAATTATTGTCAGGGTTATCTACAATATGTTTAGGTACTAAGTTTATTAACCCATATTCATTTTGAAAATCAAATAAAGAAGCTGATAATAATTGACCACCATAATAAGGATTATTATTATTTTCACTTCCTAACCAAGTTAAAGCAGTTGAAGAAGTAACTGAATGGAGAAGAGATCCTGTGTTTGTGGAAGTATGTTTAGGCCAAGTAAATTTATTAGATCCTGTTTCATAATATAAAAACTGTTCATATCCATCAAGTCCTTTTATTAATTTGGTTTTTTTAGAAACAAGTGATTCTTTATTATTTAATGCAACATTAGGGATAGTGGTTGTAATGCTTTCTATCTCCCCTATTTGTCTGTTATATAATTCAAGTAAACTTAATTTATATTCAAAGTTTTTTAAACGTTCAGTTGCACTACCAAAATGAACAAAATTTTCAAAATGATATGGAACATCAATTGTTTCTGTACTTGAGGATATAGGTCTTATATAATCATAATTTATTTGTGGTACTTCTTTATTTTCTAATTGGTTTAAAAGATGTTGATATGAAGAAGTTAAACTATATTCTAATAATTCATTATAATTTTTATAACTAGAAGGTACTGAATTGTTAGTTCTAATATCTATTTTAAAATTAGGTCCTTGTAAAGGAATAACTCCTACTTCATTAAATTCAGGTTCTCCTAAATCAACCATCATTACTATAGGATCTATTACAGCTTCAATTATCTTAAATGTTGAACTTGTTGTTATAAAAGAAGGTAATGGGTCTAGGGTTTTTATTAATAATTCATGTTTATTAGAATTTTTGTTTAATAAAACATTTATTCCTACAATATTAATATTAGACCCAAAATTTAAAATAATACTTTTAAAATATGATGATGTTTCAATTTCTGATATGAAAAGATTAACTGCTTTATCAAAAGTTGGATTTTTTATTAAGGGGGTAATTGATCTAATTTCTCTACGAGTAGGAGATATTTCTTTAATACTAAAAGGATTAGTATCTAAATTAAATATTTTATTTCTTTGAATGTTTAATTTAATTTTATATTTACCCGCTACATAAGCTCTTTCATTTAATACTGTCGTTGGGTCTATATTAATATGAGATAGTAATTCTGATTTTACTCCTGTAGATGGAGAAGGTTTTGCAGTTACCCATACCATTTGTTCTCCTGTGTTAAAATAATAACCCTCTCTAGAACCATTAGGTCCAGGAATATATTCTCTTTCTCCTGCTCCTTTTGCATCTGGTTTAACTATTCTTGGTTCTTTAGTTGTTGCAATTAAAGGAGTTGAAGGAGAAGTTTCTTCAGGTTCATCTAAAATATAATCTGTAAAATTATTTTCTGAATATAAAAGATTATCATTAACATCATAAATGTGTAATTCTACTATGTCTTCTTTCCTACCAAAAGTTTTTTTAATAACTTTAGATGAAATAGAATCAATTTTTAATAATTGTTCTGATGATATGTTTGTAATTTTAGCCATTATTAGTATTCTTCTTCAAATTGTCTTTCATCAAATCTATTTAATTCCATTATATTTATATTTAAATCATCTATTTTATTAATAGGGGGGCCTGCTAATATACCTGCTATGCAATCACCACTTACTCTTATAACAAAATCTTCAGTTGGGACGTCTCTTTTTCCTACTCTTCTTTTTATAAGTTTCATAGCTCCACCATCATTAAGTTGTCTTCTTCTACCTGATTGCATATAATAATCTAAATCAGTATTTTCTGCTCTAAGAACCGATCCATTTTGAAAATAGTTGTGTTTATCTTCTATAGAAAATATTTCATCTTCCATTTCCTTTATTTGACTTAATAAATCACTTATATCATTATCTTTAGGGTTTATAGGTTCACCTGCATATCTTATACTTTCTTGTATTATATTAAAATGAGAATGTTTTTTTCCCTCTTTTATTATATCATAAAATAAATAATTATAAGCATCAAATAAATCATCTATTGTATAAGTTTTTAATATAAATTCATTAAATTCTTCATCTAAAGAATCATAAGCCTTTGTGGCTCCATATATAGTTTTATTTAATTCTAATTTTTCCATATTATTCTAAACCATATTCCTCCCAATATTCATAAGGGATATAAAAACCTCCTTCTGTAGTTGGAAATCTTCTTGCATAATTATTTTCTAATGCTAGATCTAATTGTTCTAAATTATTGCTATAAGGGGTTGCTATTTTTTTCTTAGATTTTTTTAATCTATCATTACTTAAAGAACTATAACCTTTATAATCTTTATCTAAAACCGCAAAGAAACCTCTTTCAGCTCTAAACATACCTGCCAGTCTTCTTCCTACATTAACTACATAACGTGTTGTTTCTGCGTCTCCATCCCACCAAAGATAAATATTTCCCCCTGATCCTTCTCCACCTAAATATCCACCTGTGATTGATCCAATTGAATTATCACAATTTTCAGCTTTACTCCATGCCCACGTCCGATTATAAAAAGCATTATTTGGATCGTTTAATACTTGTTCCCATAATCTATCAGGTATAGCAGATTTATAAGAACCATCAGCTGGTCTTTGGTCTCCATAACCATATCTTTGATACATTCGAGTACCATAATTACTATATTTTGGTTCTATGTAATTAGGTAATGAAGTTGCTGCTATAAGTGGTGTATTTACATATTTAGTTGGTGTATTTTCAGGATGGTCATAATCGAATCTTATATATCCCTCCATGTCATATATACCGTCCTCATTCCCTGAAAGTGACTGAAAAACAACGTCACTTAAAGCTTCATTTCCCTCTCCATAATAATTACTTACATCAGCATTGTCTTTTCTAAAATAAGCTTGAATAGTTTCACCAGGATCAAACCTTCGAGATGTAGTTCTAGTACCATTAAGTACCCAATATCTTACATAACATGTATCTTTTAAATCGTGGTCTACTGCATAATTTTCTGGTTGAACAGCGTTTGGGTCTATACTTGATCCTTCTAAACAAGTTAAATCTGCTTTATAATAATCTAATATATCTGATAAATTAATATCTATTTTTCTATCTGGGCCAGAAGGTAAATTAAGATCAGTTTCATTTGTAATATCTCTTCCTGTGGGTAAATAGTTCAAATCAGTTGTATGTAATAATTCTAATATATCAATATCTTTATCCCCCATAAGTTCTTGTTTATCAACATCAAAAAACATATTAGTGAACCCGGCTGCTTTTTTTGCTATTTTATAAACATCATAATTTTTAAATTCTCTTCTCATTCCTTCTTGCATAACCCAAATAGGAAGGCCTTGGGGAACACCATCTATATATTCTGTGTCAAACCCATGTGTACGTAAAAAGGTACCATTTGTATAAAATATATGTTCTGCTGTTGTAGGGGTTTGTTTTTGGCTGAGTTCGTCTTCTTTTAATTCTAACTCATCTAATAATTGTTCTATTTGTGCATCTCTAAAATCTACATAATTATTTATATATTCTTTACTTTGAATTATAAGAGATTCATGAGATTTTTCTCCTTTTTTGGGAATATCATAAAACAAGTCACGATAAATATCAAAAAATTTTTGTATAGAAACTTTATCTTTAGATTTTATAAGTTCAGAAAAAGAACTATTAACAAAATCCATAGTTTGTTTATTATTATAAGCTTTTTTATTTAAAGTTATAATAGCTTTTTTATCTTTAATTTTTGATTTTTTAAAAGCTAATTTTATTTTTTCAATTTTTTCTCCCTTTAAAAATGTTTTATTTTTAATTGATTTAGGAAGATTTTTCTTAAATTTAGGTGTCTTTTTTGGACTTATATTTTTTGGTTTAGTAGCCATTATCTAACTACTTTAAAATGATAATCATTATCATATATAGTAATACCATCATTATTTTTATGTTTAAATAAAATACGATAGTATCTTTCTGGTTGTAAACCTTTCATATATAATTTAAAATACATTCCTTCTGAATCAGCACTCATTTTTGTAAAATTATCATCAAAAGGGATAACTTCTTCTTCAGTGTAAGCATCTCTTACACTATAAAAAGAACTTGTTGTAAAAAATCCTGCATTTAAAAAATTTGATGTTGTTGAAAATGTTCTATTAGGATATTTATCTCTGACATGAATTCTAAGAAGAGCTTCATCATTTTGATTAAATTCTTGTTTGTTTTTATATAAAGTTACATTTAAACTTCCACTTTTTTTAGATATAGATTGTTTAGTATGTATGCTGTCATCCCATTTAAAACATAATTTTGGAGGATATATTGTATGAGTATCAACTGAGAAATATTGCATTTCTCCAAAACTACTTGATGTATTTACTTCAACCGAATCTGGATGTTTTATAATAAATCCATTATTAGCTACACCTGTTGGGTAAGTGTCATTTGCAAATAAACTTGCAGAATGTTTTTGAACTAAACAAGTTACATCCATATTAATGTCTAAACTATCATTATTTAAGAATTGTTGAGTTGCAGTAAAACAACTACCAGTGTACCAACTTCCCCCACCTAATTTTAATCCTATTCCATTTTCAATAGATCCTGTTGATCCCGCTGCAAAACTTGCTGTTGCCCATTTTGTTTGGGTTGTACTATTATCTCTATATACCCAAGTTGCTCCATTTGAACTTGTAGGTAAATTTGAATATCTACCAGATCCCTCATGCCATGATTGAGACACGAGAAAAGTTTGTATATTAAGAATATGTGTTAAAGTTTGTGGTTCTACAGTTGTTAATTGAAGAGCTGCTTTTGTTGTTCCATCATTAAATTTTAAAGAACCAATAGTGTCTGAAATTACTGATTTAACTTCTTCATTTTTAAATTTAACAAGAATTCTTGATGGATAGTGTCTTGAATTAGTAGTTCCTCTTTCTTTTACAAGTTCTAAGATTTCGTCTCCTCCTGTGTTCATAAAAGTTCTATCAGGATGACTATATAATGTTGTGTCTATTTCTGGAAATATTGAGTAGTATGCCATTTTAATAAGTTGTTACACGTCCTTTAATGTCAGTGTTTGGGGATTTTAATTCAAAAATACTTGGGTCTAATGAAGGATATATAACTCCTTTTTTAGTAGCTCCTTCAAAATCATATTTATATTGTGAATAACCTGATATTACTCCACTTTTATTTTTAAGTTTTACTTTTTCTACTGTTTGAACTCCTGTTACTCCTGCTATTAAGTTTTCTATTTCAGAAATGATAATAGGTTGATTGACTTGCCATTTATCTATATTAAAATGATCTTTTATTTCATTAATACAGTTTATTACTACTTCTTGATTATTATAATTTTTAAAAGTTGTAATTTCAAAATCAAGAGTAAAATTAATTATAAATGCATCTTTTATATTAATAGAATCTGTTAGCATTCTATATTGTTCTAAATAAGTTGAAAGGTTTGTTTTTGTAGCTGTGTTTAGGTTTGTTAAATTTTTATTTGCATCATATCCTAAAGTATATAAATTTAAAGCTAAGGGGTTTGGTATACGATTAGGTTCAGTTGTTAAAGGAGAAATTTGATCATCTTGTGTTATATAAGCTTTAGATATTCTTCCTAACTGAGGGGGCATAGATAAAGTTCTGATTAAATAATCATCTTTTGTTACTGTTCTTTGTTGAGAATTAAAATTAGCCATTGCATTTTGTCTAATTTCTTCTGTTGTTTCTCCTGCTCCTCCCCCTCTTGCTGGTTCTACATTATTAACAGCCATTGAACTTTTTACAAATCCTAACATTCCTGAGTTTAAATTTATTTTATTTGAAGAAAGTAAAGTGTTTATTTCTGTAATAGTATTTGCATTAACATTTGCATTTAATCCTCCTCCTACAATATAAGTAACTGTTAGTGTTGTATTTGCTGGTATTTCTCCGTAAGCTTTAGTGTGTAAAAAATTTGAAGGATCATATGCTACATCTAATTTACTTCTCCCATCATTAATTCCTAATCCTATATTACTAGGATCTGGTATTATACTTGAATCTGTTTTATCTGTTGAGCCTGGTCCAAATTGGATTTCTAAAGTGTTATTTGTTTTAATACGAGATACAAATCTTTTAGGTACTTTTTTTAATTTTAAAAGATAAGGTGTTTGTTGGTTATAAGCATGTAATTCAGGATCATTTGATGCATTATTTGTTATTTGTTCAAAAACAGTATCTTGAGCTAAATAAGGTACCTCTGTCCATATATTTCCATCTAAATCTTCTATTTTTTCAATAGAAATAATATTAGGATTAAATATATTTAAAGTTTTAAAAGGTTCAGCATCCCCTATAGTAAAAGTTTGTGTTACTCTTTCTCCTGATATAGCTTTTACTACTTTTTTTAATAAATAATATTCGGGGTTATTTGAACCATCATATTGATAAATACTAACTGTTGTAGGATCAAAAGAAGAAGAAAAACCAAATCTTGCATCATCTGTTATAGTAAATGTAGGTCCTTCTGTTGAATTAAAAGATGAATTTGCTTCTACATTTAAAGTATAACTATAATCAGGTAAATATTCTCCCCCTATGTTTATAGAAGGAACTAATTGAAATAAATCTAAATCTACTGATGATGCTGCTGTTACTTTAGGTTTGTATCCTAAAGCATAAGATAAATTATATAGGTTTTCTTTTTCTTGGGCTAATAATAAAAAAGATTCTCTTAATTGTGTGTCTGTATAAAAAGATAAAACATCACCTACATAAGCTGACATTTC
>TARA_R110001599_G_scaffold26612_14_pt1 | contig 17106 bp, 13 predicted proteins | sample TARA_R110001599 | Tara Oceans TARA_R110001599 (sample SAMEA4398360) | marine metagenome | biome: Polar Biome; feature: [MES] marine water layer (ENVO:01000295) within the mesopelagic zone...; material: water (ENVO:00002006), including particulate matter (ENVO:01000060) such... | reverse complement strand
CCTCCGAAGCGCCTGCCGAGCCGCTGGAACTGTTCAGCTTTGAAACCAGCCCCTACGCCAAGAGCGTGCGCCTGCGCCTCTGCGAACTGGAGCTGCCCTACCGCCTGCGCAATACCGCCAAGGGCGCATGGTCCGACATGGGCCCCGCCTTCTTCCGCGACCGCCTGTTCAACGGCCCGCGCAACACCACCCGCAACCGGACCTGGCTCAACGAGCACACCGGCGCGGTGCAGGTGCCCTACCTCATCGACCCCAATACCGGCGTGGCCATGTACGAGTCGGCCGATATCGTGGCGTACCTCGACAACACCTACGCGCTCGCGTCGTGAGCCCGGCCGACGCGGGCATCGACTGCCGCGTGTACCGCGCCGCGCGCCAGCCCGATCTTTATGTCTACGTGCGCGAGGGATTCCTGCTTGCCGAACTGCCTGAGGCCCTGCAGACCCGCACCGGCACCCTCACCGAGGTGATGCCGCTGCGGCTGCATGGCGGACGCAGGCTCGCGCGGGTCGACGTGCAGGTGGTGATCGCGGCGCTGTCCCGCACTGGATGGTTTCTGCAACTGCCACCCGGTGGACGGGTGCACGCGCCGCTGCATTTTGGCGACTGACCCGCGGGCCGACGCGGCGCGGCCGGACCGATTGCGGGTCTCGGTTATGCTTGGCGGCCACTGACGCCTGAAGGTCATCGCCTCATGATTGTGGTGCACCACCTCGAACATTCGCGCTCGCAGCGCATCCTCTGGCTGCTGGAAGAGCTGGGCATGCCCTACGAGATCAAGCGCTATGCGCGCGACCCGAAAACCATGCTGGCGCCGCCGGAACTGCGCGCCGTGCACCCGCTGGGCAAGTCGCCGGTGATCACCGATGGCGCACGCGTGGTGGCCGAATCCGCGGCCATTGTCGAATACCTGATCGAGAAGCACGGCGACGGCCCGCTGAGCCCGCCAAGCGATCCCGATGCCCGCCTGGACCATCGCTACTGGATGCACTACGCCGAAGGCTCGTTGATGCCGCTGCTGGTGATGAAGCTGCTGTTCGGCGCAGTCCCGGCCAAGGCGCCGTTCTTCATCCGCCCCATTGCCAAGGCCATCGACCGGCAGGTCAACGCCCTGTACATCGGCCCATCGCTGGAGCGCCACGTGGGCGCACTGGCGACGGCACTGCAGGGCAAAACCTGGCTGGTCGATGACCGCCTCACCGGCGCCGACATCATGATGAGCTTTCCGCTGGAAGCGCTCTGCGCACGCGGCGGCCCGGCCATTCCGCAGGTCATCAAAGACCATGTGCAGCGATTCCAGGCGCGCCCGGCCTACCGTGCCGCGCTGGAGCGCGGTGGGCCCTACGCCATTCTGGGCTGACGCCGCCAACGTGGCTGCGCGTGCCCTGCGGCGAGGATGCAGCCCCGCCATGCCCCGCCCTTTTTGTACTTGCTTGCCCATCCACCATCAGGAGACACCTCATGGACGTCCGTGCCGCCGTTGCCTTTGAAGCCGGCAAACCGCTCTCGATTGAAACCGTGCAGCTTGAGGGCCCGCGCGAAGGCGAAGTGCTGGTCGAAATCAAGGCCACGGGCCTCTGCCACACCGACAAGTTCACCCTCTCGGGCGAAGACCCTGAAGGCGCCTTTCCCGCCATTCTCGGCCACGAGGGCGCGGGCGTCGTGGTCGACGTGGGCCCGGGCGTGAAGCACCTGAAAAAAGGCGACCACGTCATTCCGCTCTACACGCCGGAGTGCCGGGAATGCAGCTACTGCACCAGCGGCAAGACCAATCTCTGCCAGGCCATCCGCAGCACCCAGGGCCAGGGCCTGATGCCGGACGGCAGCTCGCGGTTCTCGTTTCAGGGCAAGCCGGTGCTGCACTACATGGGCTGCTCCACCTTTGCCAACTACACGGTCGTGCCCGAGATCGCGCTGGCCAAGGTGCGTGAAGACGCGCCCTTTGACAAGATTTGCTACATCGGCTGCGGCGTCACCACCGGCATCGGCGCGGTGATCTTCACCGCCAAGGTGGAGGCCGGCGCCAACTGCGTCGTGTTCGGCCTGGGCGGCATTGGCCTGAACGTGTTGCAGGGGCTGCGCATGGTCGGCGCCAACATGATCGTCGGTGTCGACATGAACCCCGAACGCGAGGCCATCGGCCGCCAGTTCGGCATGACCCACTTCGTCAACCCGAAAGACGTGCAGGGCGATCTGGTGGCCCATCTGGTCGAACTGACCGGCGGCGGCGCCGATTACACCTTCGAGTGCATCGGCAACGTCAAGGTGATGCGGCAGGCGCTGGAATGCGCCCACAAGGGCTGGGGTGTCTCGACCATCATCGGCGTGGCGCCGGCCGGCGCCGAAATTGCCACCCGCCCGTTTCAGCTGGTCACCGGCCGGCGCTGGATCGGCACCGCATTCGGCGGCGCCCGGGGCCGTACCGACGTGCCCAGGATCGTCGACTGGTACATGGACGGCAAAATCAACATTGACGCGCTCATCACCCACACCATGCCTCTGGAACAGATCAACGACGGCTTCGAGTTGATGGCCCAGGGCAAGTCCATCCGCGGCGTGGTGCTGTTCTGATGGGCACGCTCAAGCAACTGTCCGCAAACAAGTGCTGGGGCGGCACCCAGTTCACTTACAGCCATGCCGCGTCCGAAACCGCCTGCACCATGCGCTTCTCGGTCTATCTGCCGCCGCAGGCCGAGACCGCAAAAGTGCCGGTGCTGTACTGGCTGTCGGGCCTGACCTGCACCGAAGAAAACTTCACCATCAAGGCCGGGGCGCAGCGCATGGCCGCCCAACTGGGGCTTGCCATCGTCGCGCCCGATACCAGTCCGCGTGGCCTGAACATTCCCGGCGAGGCAGACAGCTTCGATTTCGGCCTGGGCGCCGGCTTTTACGTCGATGCCACCGAAGTCCCGTGGTCGCAGGGCTACCGCATGTACAGCTATGTGACGCAGGAATTGCCGGCGCTGATCAACGCCCACTTTCCGGTGGATGCCGACCGCGTTGCGCTGTCAGGCCACAGCATGGGCGGGCATGGCGCACTGGTCTGCGCGCTGCGCAATCCCCAGCAGTACCGCAGCGTTTCAGCCTTTGCACCGCTGGCCGCGCCCACCCGCTGCGCCTGGGGCCGCAACGCCTTCAGCCGGTATCTGGGCGCCGACGAAAGCACCTGGCAGCGCTACGACAGCACGCGCTTGCTGGTGTCCCACGGCTGGAACGGCCCCGCCCCCCTCATTGACCAGGGCGACCAGGATCCCTTCTTGCCCATGCTGCAACCGCAGCTGCTGGCCGACGCTGCCGCCGAAGCCCAGGTCGCCCTCACACTGCGCATGCAGCCCGGCTATGACCACAGCTATTTCTTCGTGCAGAGCTTCATTGCCGAGCACCTGCAATTTCATGCGGCGAATCTGGCCTGATCGATGAGTGCGACCGGACCGATCAAGGAACTGCTGTTGCTGCGCGATGGCGTGGTCGGCTTCGCACGCAGCACCACGCTGACCGGTCTGCTGGGCGCGCCCGAGTTGCTGGCGGGCCGCCTGGGCGAGCGTCCCTTCATCGAAAAAATACTGCCCCCGCAACGGGGCGACACGCGCAATTGGTCGACCCGGCAAATGCTCAAGGAACGCAGCATTTTCGTTCTACATCGCGGCAAATGCCCGGAAGATGACTGGTTCGAGTGCGCCATCGTGCTGGGCGTGGTCGGGCACCTGGTGTTGCTCGACCTGAGCGTCGATGGCACCGAGGCCGCCGCGCAACAGCGCTACCAGGCCCTGCTCAAGGCATCCGAACCCCAGGTGGCCGACTACGCGAAACACCTCTTTCGCGGGCTGATCGGCCACCCCAGTTCAACGGCGTGAACCGCGCACGGCACAGATTCTGATGCCCACGCGGATGCCGGCGCATCCAAAAATAATCCGCAAATAATCCGCAAATAATCCGCCCCGCGCGACGCCGCTCAGCCCTTCAGCAAGGCCTCGGCGCGTGCCACCACGGCTTCAATGGTGAGGCCGAAGTGCTTCATCAGCGCGCCATAGGGCGCTGACTCACCGAAGCTGTCCACCCCGATCACGTCGCCGTCGTCGCCCACCAGCGCACGCCAGTAATGGGTGACGCCCGCTTCAATGGCAAGGCGCGGAACGCCGGCCGGGAACAACTCGGCGCGGGCGTCACGCGGCATGGCGAAAAAGCGGTCCGCGCAGGGAATCGACACCACGCGCACCGCGGTGCCCTGCTCGCCGAACACCTTGGCGACATCAACCGCCAGCGCCACTTCAGAGCCGGTCGCGGCAATCACCAGCGCGGGCGTGACACCCCCGGCGTGGATGACGTAAGCGCCGTTGCGCGCCGCGTCGGCCTGAGCGGCCTCGTGTGCCTGCGGCGGCAGATTCTGCCGCGTCAGGATCAACGCGCTGGGGCCGTCCTGGCGCTCGATGGCCTGCTGCCAGGCAATGGCCGTCTCAAAGGCATCGGCCGGGCGCCACACTTCAAGGTTCGGCATCAGCCGCAGCGCCGACACATGCTCCACCGCCTGGTGGGTGGGGCCGTCTTCGCCCAGCGCAATGGAGTCGTGGGTGTACACAAAAATGCTGCGGCGCTTCATCAACGCGGCCATGCGCACCGCGTTGCGGGCGTAGTCGCTGAAGGTGAGAAAGGTGGCGCCGAACGGAATCAGCCCGCCGTGCAGCGCAATGCCGTTCATGATGGCGCTCATGCCGAACTCGCGCACCCCGTAATTCACGTAGTTGCCCTTCAGCGAACCCCGGCGCAGCGGCACATGGCCCTTGAAGTCGGTGCCGTTGGACTCCGACAGATCGGCCGAGCCGCCGAACAGCTCCGGCAAGCCCTTCACCAGCAGCTCGATGGCGGCCTTGCTGCTCTTGCGCGTGGCAATGGGCTTGTCCATGGCCAGCGCCTGATCGATCAGCGCCTGTACCGTGGCCGCCCAGTCGGCGGGCAGATCGCCGGCCATGCGCCGGGTGAACTCGGCGGCCAGATCGGGATAGGCCTTCGCGTAGGTGGCGAAGCGCTGGTTCCAGTCCGCCTCGGCCTTGGCGCCTGCGTCGCGGGCATCCCAGCGGGCGCGAATGGCGTCGGGAATCTCGAACGGCGCGTGGGGCCAGTCCAGCTCTTTACGGGTGAGGGCAATCTCGTCGGCACCGAGCGGCGCGCCGTGGCAGGTTTCCTTGCCCTGCTTGTTCGGCGAGCCAAAGCCGATGAGCGTCTTGCAGCAGATCAAGGTCGGGCCACCCTCAAAATCGCGCGCGGTCTTCAGCGCGATCTCGATTTCGCGCGGGTCATGGCCATTGACCCGGCGGATCACCTGCCAGCCATAGGCTTCAAAACGTGCCGGCGTGTCATCGGCAAACCAACCCTCCACTTCGCCATCGATCGAAATGTTGTTGTCGTCGTAAAAGGCGATCAGCTTGTTCAGGCCCAGCGTGCCCGCCAGCGCGCAAGCCTCGTGGCTGATGCCTTCCATCAGGCAGCCGTCACCCAGAAACACGTAGGTGTTGTGATCAACAATGCGATGGTCATCGCGATTGAAGGCACTGGCCAATACCGTCTCGGCAATGGCAAACCCCACCGCATTGGCCAGACCCTGCCCCAGCGGCCCGGTGGTGGTTTCCACGCCCGGTGTCACGTCAATCTCGGGATGCCCAGGGGTCTTGGAGTGCAACTGACGGAACCGCTTCAGTTCATCCAGCGGCAGACCGTAGCCCGACAGGTGCAACAGACCATAGAGCAGCATCGAACCGTGGCCATTGCTCAGCACGAAGCGGTCGCGATCTGCCCACCGCGGATTGGCCGGATTGTGCTTCAGCGCATCGTTCCACAACACCTCGGCGATATCCGCCATGCCCATCGGCGCGCCCGGATGGCCTGAATTGGCCTGTTGGACCGCATCCATCGCAAGGGCGCGGAGGGCGTTGGCAAGGGAGAGACGCTCAGACATGGCCACGTAACCAGCTTGAAATAAGGCCGCATAGGATAGCGGTTTGAGCACCGCGGCTGGCGGCCGATCTGGCACCCATCGCAGTAAGCAGGGTGCGCATTACCATGGGGGCCATGAACATCAAACCCTGCATGAGCGGCGTGCTCCTGGTGGCCACCCTGTCGGGCTGGGCGCAAGCGGCCGTCTTCGGTGACGACGACCGCCGCAAGCTCACCCCCAGCGAAGCCACCTATCCGGTTCGTGAGGCGCTGGGGCGGCTGACCTGCCGCCACCCCGGCACCGGCCGCAAGCTCGTCGGCACCGCCGCAATTGTCGATACCGGCACGGCGGACGCAGGACACGAGGTACTGCTCACGGCGGCGCATGTGGTCATCGACCCCGCCACCGGCGCGCCGCTGGACGATTGCCGGTTCAAGGCCGAGGGCCGGTTCTGGGGCAGCGATCCGGTGGTGGACATTCGAACTGGCGAGTTTGACGGCAGCGCGCAAACCAACCCGAAGGACTGGGCCATGCTGATCATTGCCGTATCGCGCCCCGCTGCATTCAGATTGCCGATCTGGTCCTCGAGCGGTGCGCCAGAGCGGGTCGTACTGGTGGGCTACAGGGGGGACCGCCGGGGACTCTGGGTGAGCGATGACTGTTTCGCACGCCCGGCAGCACCAGGCGAGGCACTGCACAACGAGCGAGTATGGCTTAGTGACTGTGACGCTACTCCAGGATCGTCAGGCGCCCCGTTGCTTGCATGGGGGCGCGGACGTTGGCACTGGAGCGGCCTTTACAGAGGCCACCTTTACGATCCATTGAAGCATCAACCGCGACCCAATCAACTGCCGGAGTTCTCGGGGATGGACGCAATGAACGTCATCGTGCTGTGGCCCCAAACCACGCATCCATAACGACCCACTGCTAATGAATCGATGGACGAACAGTAGCGATCAATTGCCTGAAAGCGCACTCGAAAGTGTCTTGATGAGCTCTTCATCGACCTGTCCAGCGAGCTGATGCAGCACGACAAACGCTCGCGCACTCTCGTAACGAACTTCAAGCGCTTCCAGCGCGACTTCTCGCTCCAGACTCTTGGCCGCGATGACATCCATCATCGCCTGAACACCGGCCTTGTAACCCCGGTCTGCTGCCTCAGAGGAGGCCTCTGCCGACTGTTTGACGGCCACCATGGCGCGCTCTTGTTCAATCACCGAAATGAACTGGTCGTAAGCCTCGCGGACCGATTGATCCAGCTCCAACTGAGCCGCCTCGTACTGTGCTTTAGCCTCAACCACGTAGGCCTCGGCTTGGCGAACGCCCGCTCTACCCGCGCCTGACGAAAAGATCGGCACAGAGAGTTGCAGTCCCAGCGAGCCGGTTTCAAAACGTTGATCAACCGTGTTCACCGAATCCGAATCGTTCACGCCAAAACTCGCCAATGCGTCGAGCCGAGGGAGCGTGGCGCCTTTGGCGCGACCCAAGCCCGCTTCAGCCTGAGCCACGGCAGATTCGGCGGCCAACAATTGGGTAGACGACCGCCGGGCAATATTGGTCCACCCCTCAATCGAGCCGCGAGAGAGCTTCAGTGGGCCACCCGCGTCCTGCAGCCGCTCAAACGAAGCCTGATCAACTCCGCCGACAACTGAGGACAACATCGCAATTGCTGATCGATGTGCGTTCTCGGCCGCTTTAACTTGAACAGCCTCACGCTGATAGCGCGCGCGCAAATCAAGGATCTCCAGGCGCGTTGACTCGCCCCCCTCGAAGCGCCGTTCTGCCGAATCAAGTAAATCTTTGAAGTCATTGCGGGAGCGGGTCAACACGTCCAGCTGGGTCGCGGTCATGAATACCTGCAGATAGGCATCAACAACGCGAATGACCATATTGGCAAACTCGTCAACGAATGCCACTTCGGCCTCATTCGACAGCGCCACGGCCTCGTCAAAGCGGGCGCGCGCTTCGGGCGCGTAAATCGGCTGGCGAAGCTGCAGGTTTGCCGAAAAGGCGTTGTAGAAGCGTCGGTCGCTGAGCCGTTGGCTGCCCTGCTGAATTTCCCGGTCCTGTCGGTTACGCGAACTCGAGCCACTGGCTTGCATCACAGGCAACATCGATGCCCGACCAATGGTCTTGAACTCCCGTGCGGCAGCCAGCCCCGCCTGAGCGGCGTGATAGCTCGGATCATTGGCCTCGGCCATTTTCACCAAGGTCATCAGCGACGGCACTTCACCTTCGCCCTGCAAGTCCGACTGCGATGCCTCGGTCGGCTTGGCGGTCGATTCCGAAATCCGTAAATCATTTTCCAGCTTGAACCGGCTCAGCGCAGCGTCAGATGACGCGACGGCCGCCGCAGCGGGCGCCATCCACAATGCACACAACAACGCGCCTGAATAAATAGGCTGGATCGCATGGCGTAGTCGCGTTCGGCGATGAATCATCATTCTTCCGTCAACGCCGTCCGCGCTCGGTCGCGCAACGGTTTGAAGAGATAGGTCATCAAGCTCCGTTCGCCGGTTTTCACGAAGACATTGACCGGCATCCCCGGCTTAATCTCCTGACCGGCCAGTTGAACTTTCCCGTGCTCCGTCGTGCTGATCATGGCCCGGTAGTAAGGGGCGCCGGTGCGCTCGTCGGTCAGTCGGTCAGCCGAGACGCTGACCACCTCACCCTCCACTACCGGCGTCTTGTTCTGGTTCAAGGCGGCAAAGATCAGGTCAACCGGCAAGCCGATCTGCACCTTGTCGATCAGGTGCACGTCGATCTGCGCCTCAACTTCCAGGGGCTCATCCTGCGGCACGATGTACATCAGGACATCGCCTGGCGCAAAGACACCGCCACGTGTATTCACCGCCAGATCCACCACCGTGCCACTGACCGGGGCCTTGATCTCGGCGTTGGCAAAATCAAACTCGCTGGCCACCAGACGGCTGCGATACTGCTCAGCTTCCCGCTGAACCGTGGCGAATTCGTCTTGGAGCTCGCGAACAATCTCGTCCCGACGTCGCGCCAGCAGGGTCTTGCTTTCGGCGATCTGGCTCATAAGCTGCCCGCGCCGCCCCATTTCCTGGGCCACCGACGTCTCGATCTGCGCCACCACGCGTTCGAGGTCATTTTGGCGGGAACGCGTCACGTCGCCGGACACCACCAACGGCCGCAAGCTGTGTAATTGCGCCGCCGCCACCGACATTTCACGCTGGCGAGCCTCGATGCTCCGACTGGCGGCATCGGCCTGAATCTCCAACCCGCGGATTTGCTCCTCAAGGGCCCGAAGCTCGGCACGGCGCACTTCACGTCGAGACATGAACAACGACTGCTGTATCAGCATCGCGCTTTTCGCACTGTCGTCTTCCATCGCCAGCAAGGTGTCAGGGAAAGTCACCGCGTCGGCCGATGTCAGCTCTGCCGTCAACCGCGCCTTGATCGCCTCGGCGTTGACCCACTGCGACTGAGCCGCTTCGAAAGCCGACCGCGTGGCCGTCGCGTCCATCTTCAGCAACAGATCGCCAGCTTCCACCGTTTGGCCGTCCTGGACCAGAATCTCGCCGATGATGCCGCCGGTCGGGTGTTGCACGGCGCGGCGCAGGCCATCGACCACCACCACGCCGGTGGCGGGCACGCCTTCATCCAGTGGCGCGGTGAAAGCCCAGATCAGAAAGCCTACAAAGCCGACCAGCACAAACAGCCAGCCCATTCGGCCCGCTTTCTGGTACGAGGGCCGCTCTTCCGACGGCGAATGGGTCAGGCCGCGATTTGATTCAATGGTTTGCATGGCCCTATAGACCCGTGTTCAACGTCAAACGATCATCACGATCCGGGCCGCGACCGTTGCCGGCATCCGCGCCCGGCTTCTTCAATGCGGCCAATTCAGTCATCACCTTGCTGGTCGGCCCGTACATCTGCAGCTGACCGTCTTTAATCACTGCCAAGTGCGTGGTCACTCGCAAAACCGAGGGGTGATGGGTAATCACCACCACCGTGCGCTTCAGCTGCGCCAGCTTTTGCAGGGCTTGTGCCAAAGCGCTTTGCCCGGCTTCGTCGAGGTTGGAATTAGGCTCGTCCAAAACCAGCAATCGCGGCAGATCGTAGACGGCGCGCGCCAACGCCACCCGCTGCCGCTGCCCGCCCGAAAGGCCTGCCCCGCCTTCGCCCACCATCGTGTCGTAGCCGTGGGACAACTGCAGAATCATCTCATGCACGCCGGCGAGGCGCGCGGCGGCAACCACCTTCTCCGATTCCAGCTCGCCGAAACGGCCGATGTTGTCGCTGATCGACCCGGCAAACAGCTCGATGTCCTGTGGTAGATAACCCAGGTAGGGGCCCAACGCGGCCTTGTCCCATTGCGTGACATCGGCCCCATCCAGACGCACGGTTCCGCCCATCGGACGCCAGATTCCCATCAAGGCGCGCGCCAGCGTTGACTTGCCGCTGCCCGAAGGCCCGATGACCCCCAAGACCTGCCCGGGTTCGATGTTCAGTGACACACCGCGAAGCACCGGATTGCGTGATCGCGGCGGGCCCACATAGGCTTGTTCGACGCTCACCCAGCCTTCCGGTGGCGGCAAGGGCATTCCCTGCTCCTTGGACGGATGATCGGTAAACAGCTCCTGCAAACGCCGGTACGCCACCTGTACGCCGCCAAACTGACGCCATACGCCGATCAACGCGTCCACCGGCGCCAGGGCGCGGCCCAGCAAGATGGAGGCGGCAATCATCATTCCCGGGGTAATGTCACCGAGGACCGCCAGATAGGCGCCATAACCCAGGATGCCGCTCTGCAGGCCCAAGCGCAGCGAGCGGGTGCTCGACTGCACCGCCGAGGACTTCTCGTTGGCGTCGCGCTGGGCGCCCAGCCAATTGCCGTGGGTGCCGTACCAACGCCGCCTCAGTGACGACAACATGCCCATCGACTCAATCACTTCCGCATTGCGCAGCCCGGTGGTGGCCATGGCACTGGACTGGGCCGCGTGCTTGCCGGCTTCCTGCATGGGCTTTCGGGTGATCGACGCATTCAACGCCGCCAGCGCCACCAGCAGCAACGCCGCGATGATGGAGAACACGCCAAGTCGCCAGTCAAACAAAAAAATGATGGCGATGTAGATGGGAAACCAAGGGGCGTCCAGAAAGGCAAAGAAACCCTGCCCGGCCGCAAACTGGCGCACGGTGGTGAAATCCGTCAGCGCCTGCCCGGCGTTACCGCCGCCGCCTTCCGCCAGGTTCTTCTGATACGCCGCCTCGTACACCCTGGGGCTGAGGTTGGCATCCAGCGAGTCGCCCACCCGCGACATGACCAACCCACGCGCCCAGTCGATCAGGGCCATCAGCACGTACAAGCCCACTGCCAACAGCGTGATCATGACCAGCGTGGTGATGTTGCGGCTGGCCAGCACGCGGTCATACACCTGCAACATGTAAACCGCTGGCACCAACATCAACAGGTTGAGCACAATCGAAAATGCAGCCAAAGTCCAAGCTGCGGATCGGAACGGTTTCAGGGCTTCAATAAATTCGGCCGGCATCTCTGCCGACCCTGCGGTGTGCTTCAACACAACTCTCCTGTAAACGGCGACCTCTTGAAACAGAAAGGTTGTCCCTCCGTGACTGGGGGCGCCAGACCTTCAGACGCGATCATCAAACGACGCAATGGCGCGGTGTTGAAACCGAAATTCCAAACCCGCTCGCAACGGGTATTTGCGGCCCCAAGGCCGCCGATCTGGCGCGAACCGCTACCGAGATGTTCAGTGGCCGCTTTCGGCAGGCTTGATCTTGTCGAGCTCGTTCTTGAGCGCCTTGGCATAGGCCACACGGGCCGTCTGTGCAATGGCCGTCTGCGCCTGCAAGCGCGCAATTTCCTGATCAGTAATGCGCAGATTCTGAACCTGAGCCTTGGCGGCGTCGCTCAGTTTGTCAACCGCGTATTCCTGTCCGTCGATGGTCAAGTTCTTGCCGCTCATCTGATCCGCCTTCTCGAAAAGCTGGGGAGTATAACGGTTGCACCTGCCATTATGGGGCCTGCGCTATTGCAGCCGCCCCCAATCCACATCGTCGAGGTTGAACAGCTGTTGCATGCTGTTGCCTGCCTTACCGCTGTCGACGTGCTGGGCCAGCACACCATCACTCAGATTGTTGCGCGCCATCATGACAGCAAAGGCCATCGCCAACGCGCCGCTGGCGTGCAGGGCGTGCAGCACGTCGGGGGTAAGGGCAGCGAGTCGTTGGGCATCAATCAGCTCGATGCCGGTCACAGCCGCCTTATGGTCATCGCTGCCATAGGTCAGGTGCTCGGTTTTCCACAGGCCGGCCTCGTCAAGTCGCCGCGTGAGCACCTGGGTACGCAGCAGATCCTGCTGCACCGCCACCAGCACTTTTTGCAGCCGCTCCAGCAGTGGCGCAGGCGTGCCGTCCTCTGTGAACAGGGGCTCGCCACCGGGTGCCGTCCAGTGTGGGGCATCGGCATCAAACTGCACTTCGTAGCGTTGATCGCCGCCATCGGCAAGACGAAACGGATACTGGCGCAGCATCGCGGGCACATAGCGCCCCTGCCAGTGGCCGCTGTCGGTGATGTAAGCGCACTTACCCTTCTTGATTCCGGCCAGCAGAAAAATCCGGTGCTGGTCCTTGGGTTTGACCAGCACCCCCTCTCGGGCCACCCGGCTCACTTCGCCGGCCGCCAGTGGCACCAGCATCTTGTCGGACAGCGCTGTGTAACCCAGATCGGCCGTGAACCGCAGATCGCGATGCTGGGCGGCATTCAATGCAACAAAGTTCATGTTGAGTCCTTGTTTGTCAGCAGACACAAAAAAGGCCACCTCCGAGGAGGTGGCCCCTAAGACCAATAACGCTTTACAGCTTATTAAGCGAAAACGAAGTTCTCTGAAATACCGAGATCCGCTTCAACCGTATCGAGCAACACGATTTGCCAAGTCGGGTCGGCCTGGTTTTCATCGGTGATCACAAGATCAGTACCCACCTGAGTACGCTCGGTCTGAGCAAAGTCGTCAATACCAAGTGCAGTCAGGTTGAGAACCGTGAAGTTGTCCGCCGAGGCGCCGGCAAGAATCGGTGCAGCGCCGCCACCGACAAAGTTGTCGATCGTCCAGGTTGCCTGCGGCGTGCCCGCCACCACATTGTTCGCCGGCGCGCCGGTGAACTCGAAGATGGTGTTGAAGTCAACCGCCGTGAAATCCGGAACCGGATTGGTCAGCGTTGCCGTCATGTCGTACTGGCTCTGCACGGTCACCCGCACGTCGTCGTTAGCACGAATCACGTCACCATCTGCAGCCGCTGCATCGGGATCCTGCTGAACGGCATTTTCCAACGTGAACGTCACGTTCCCGTTGAAGCCACTCAGATCGATCAGGTCCAGCGAGGCCGGCAGCAGATCGGCAAACGTCAGGTTATCGACGTTCGGGCTACCCGCTACTGACGACCCGCCGGTCAGCACGATGTTCTGCAGGACGTTGTCGACAAACAGCACCTCATTAGCCGTACCAGCAGCACCCGTAGTAACCAAGTTGGGGCCCGAAAGCGCAGTCGGCTGGGACGTGTATCCGCCGAAACCCGCACCTGTGAGGTTGCCCACGAAGGTGATGTCACCGCCGTCCACTTCGACCGCGGCGTTGTCGCCCACGAACGGAATGGTGTAGTTGACAGTATTACCTACGGCTTCATCGGCCGGACGGGCGATGTCGGCGTTGATGGTGGTGAACCCGCTCACGTCGAACAGGGCCAGCGCGCCGTAATTGGCGGCATCCAGCACGTCCAGCGCGTTGATGTTCAGCTGACCCGAACCGGGGCCATCAAGCGTGATCTGCTGACCCGCGCCGCCGATGATCTGGCTGTCAGGGCCAGTGGCATCGCCGATGGTCACGGTGTCGCCATTGCGCAGACCCACCAATTCAAAGGCATTACCGCCGCCGGCGACGTTACCGATGATGTAGTTGCTGACGTCCGAGGTGTTCACGGCGTCGTAACGACCGCCGACAAACGCCACCGGACCGTTGACGCCGGTGTCGGTTTCAAGCCGGTTGACGCCGCCGCTGGCCAGCCAGCCGAACTGGATGCTTTCGAGGCTGGACACGGTGGTGTCCAGATCTGCACCGTTGCCGTACAGCGCGAGCAGATCGCTCATGTTGGCGGTGGTGCCGATCAACACGTCGTCATTGCTGTTGTTGAGCACGCCGTTGGCGTTGACGGCGAGGGTCAAGCGACCGCCGAGGTCAGTCGCATCAATGGTGGTATCCAGACGACCCGTAACGCCGGGCGTAAAGCCCAGATCGGTGACGTTGATGCCCATGGCCTGGGTGCCGATCAGGGTCAGATCCGCAGTGCGGATGGCATTGAAGTCGCTAACGCGGTTCAACGTGTCGCGCACACCGGCCGACTCGAGCACCACGCTGTCAGCGCCGCTGGTGTTGACCGGATCTTCATCCGTGACGCTGAGCTCTTCGATGGTCAGCACGCCGTCGAAACGGGCCGTGTTGTCAATCTTGATTTCAAGCACCGTGTCGTCGGGGAGTTCACGGGTGCCGGCGATGTTGATCACGCCGAACGCCTGGTCCATGTTGTTGTTGTTCGGACCCACCGTGTAGTTCTTGCCCGAAACCGTCAACTCGGTGTCGATGAGCATGCGCTCGATCGTGGTGTCGTTGGCGTTGTTGGTGGCAATCACGATGCTGGTCAGGCCGGCATTGTCCATGTTGCCGGTGACGATGTTCTGCGTGGTGTTGTTGCCGCCGGCCACAACCAAGCGATCGACATTCATGAAGTCGCCGAAGGCCTGGTTGGCGCCGGTGGACGGCACCGTGACGGTGTCATCGGTGGTGGTGGTGACTTCTACAATGTTGAAGCCTTCACCGCCATCGATGCTGGTGCTGCTCTTGGTGGTGTTGCCACTCAGGTTGAAGCGGTCGTCACCGGCACCGCCGACAATCGACAGGGCGAAGTCGGAATCACGGGCAATCTGCTCGTTGAGCATCAGCGAGAAGTTGGTGTCGCCATCGCCGAACAGATATTCGAATTCGACCGTTTCTTCCGCATCGGCCAGGTACTTGTCGAAGATGTTGTTGCTGAGATTGGCACCCAGCTTCACTTCGCCGACAAACGCCGTGGCGTCGAACAGACGCACGTCGGTCAGGCCGGTGGTCGTCAGGCGATTGTCGGTGGTGGTCGGCACGCGCTGCTGGTTGCTCAGACCCGCGTTGGACTCGGTGCCCGTACCCAGATACAGGTACTCGGACTCACCTTGGGCACTCTCGACAATGACTTCTTCAAGCACGTTGTTGGTGGAATCGAGCGACTGCAACCAGCTGCGGTCTTCCACCGTCACATTGAACTTCTCGACGCCGCCACGGGTGGACATGCTGCCCACGATCATGCTGCCGCCTTCGCTGGTGCGACCGACGTTGTCCAGCACGATGTTGGTTTCGATCAGCTGTTCATTGATGATCGGCGCGCCCACGGCCGCGTTCTGCGTGACCGAGGTGTTGCCGAAGCCCAGGATGATCGAGTTAACGCCCGCATCTTCAAAGGTACCGGCGTTGGCGTCGGTCAAGGTGATGCGCGGCTGGCCGGGAACCGGCTCGGCCGTCACATTGTCCAGACCCTGTGCAACCAACTCGGCGTTGACGGCATCAGCCAGTTCAACGTAGGTGTCGGCGGCTTCAATGTCGTCCGAGGCCAGCGTATAGGAGGTTCCGTCAAGAATGAAGCGCAGCTGGAACACGCTGATATTGGCCAGTTCGGCCGGCAGATCGTTGTCTTCGAACACCGTATAGGTGAGCGTGGAATCAACGGCTTCGTTCAGGCCGAGCAGGGCGTCCGGGCTGAAAAACGCCTGGAAGTCAGTGGCCAAAATCGGGTTTCCGGGGTTGTTGCCGCCCGTGTTCTGAGAGGCGTCACTGTTGCGGAAACCAAAGGTGGTGTCTGCCGAGTTGGAACGAACGTCTTCAAGGACAATCGTGTTGCGGCTGTCGGTGGACCACCACTGCTCCACACCGACCATCTTTTCAGCGTCAATGGTGGCCAAGCCCACATTGTTGCCGTTGACCACTTCAAGCACCGGGAACTGATGGCGCAGGTAGACTTCCTGGATGTTTTCGGTGCTGGCGGAGATTGCCGGCCCGATGGGAATCGTGCCGCTGACCGACGCGGTAATGTCGGCTTCCAGAATGTTGCGGCCAGCGCCGCCATCGATGCTGTCGCCCGACTCAAACGTGTTGGTGACTGCACCCAGCTGATTCTGAACGATGGGGGCGGTGAAGGTGTCGTCACCAGCCGTGCCAGTCAGATCATCCTGATCGGTGGTCAGTTGCAGACCATCGCTCGGGCCCGGATCAACGGTGCCGTCACCAAGGGTGCCGTCGGAACCGACAACAGCGCCCGCGCCTTCTGCATCAAACAGGTCAGCAAATTCTTCGGCGGTGACGGTCTGGCCAGCGGCCAGATTTTCGTTGCTGCCGCCCAGCACCACGGTGAAGGCCGCACCGGCGCCGCCCGAGGTGTAGGTGATGGTTGAGCCGTTGACGGTCAACTGAACGGCTGAGCCGCCAGCAGCAACCTGCACGTCTTCAAGGGTCAGACCGGCCGGCAGAACGATCACGCCGCCGTCGAAGTCCTGGATTTCAACATCACCGCTGATCGTGCCCTCAACCAGGTAACGGTCGGCTGCACCGGAAACATCGACGAAGGTGTCGATCTGCCCGTCAAGAATTTCACGATCATTGATCGTGGTGAGTAGTTTGGTAACCATTTGTTTAAAGCTCCCTGAAATTAGGCGGTGGTGATGTCGAAGAAGTTGACGAACAGGTCATCCTGCGCGCCCAGTTGCTGGTCGAACCCTTGGTCGATCGTGAAGCTCACGCTGATCGCGTTGCCGACGTCGTTGAAGAAGTTGAGGTTGGTGGTGTCGGCGAACGGGTTGGTCGTGGGCTTGACGAGATCAAAGAACTCAGCCGTGTCGAAGTCTTGGGTACCGACGAAACGGATGGTGTCACCGTCTTCAAGACTGAGATTCTCGATGCTGATGTTCTGACCCTGGCCAATTGACGTGGGCTTGGCCGCATCACCTGCACCCAGAACGCCGAAATTGATCTCGAAGATGTCTTGAACGCCGTCCGTGCCGGTCAGCGTGCCGCCATCGGCGAGATCACCGTCGGGGCCCAGCTCGGCGGTGACGT
>TARA_R110001599_G_scaffold64038_1_pt1 | contig 17142 bp, 15 predicted proteins | sample TARA_R110001599 | Tara Oceans TARA_R110001599 (sample SAMEA4398360) | marine metagenome | biome: Polar Biome; feature: [MES] marine water layer (ENVO:01000295) within the mesopelagic zone...; material: water (ENVO:00002006), including particulate matter (ENVO:01000060) such as...... | reverse complement strand
TAATTATCGTGGCAAAGAGCAGCCCAGTTGCCAACACACTGTAGACCGGAGTGCGCTGAGTTTGCCGGCTGATCTTGTGGTATAAACCTGAGATTGGCTAACAGTTGCTTTTAGATAGGGAATTTATCAATGCGATTTTAGGCAAAGTGATTTTACGGTAAGTCATAAAAATGGAGCCCGTGGGCTCCATTTTTTCACGGCGACTTGAACGCTTTTTGCTTACGGCGCTTGCTCAGTCACCGTTAGCGTTGGGCTAGTCACATCGCTGGCATCTAAGGTGAACACCCATTCGGCGCTATTGAATAGATTGATAAACAGGTTATCGCCAGAGCCTGGGTAAAGCGTGACGGTAGTGGCCAGTGCGACATCTATATCAGCCCCTAAATTTAGGCCGCCGCTGCCCCCCCAATCCTGATCGGCAATTTTAAAGTTATAGCCGCCGGCATCAAGCATAAACACCCCTCGATATATACCGTTACCTTGGTAGGTCAGCGGCGAAGTGGTACCCCAGCCGTTCATGTCGCCCCTTAATAACGGCATATGGTTACCATAGGGGGGAGGGATCGCATTGGGATCATCTGGAATAATCGTTAATGTGGGATTAGCGCTATTGGCAGCATCTAATACAAACTCATAGCGACCATCAGCAATTAAGCTCAAACTCAAATTATTGGCTCCGTTACTCAGGATTGCAGGCGCTGCGACAGGTACGGTGAATTCTCCGCCTATATTGACCGCTGCAAAATCTTGATCGGCAATTTTGAATTGATAGTCCCCTTGTAATAGGTCTGCATTCACCACATAGGTGTCATTACCTTGGTAGCTAAAGGGTAATGACGTGTCCCACTCATTAAAGTCACCCCGTAAATAGATAGGTTGTTCTGCATAAGGGGGCAAGGCCGATAACCCATACCCTTGTGAGCCATTTTGTGCTTTAACAAACACAGCCGTGGTTAGCGCCGGTACGTTAAAGGTACCGGCGCTAAACGTTGCGCTTTGTACTGTGGTATCGGCGGATTGTTGTTGGCTTTGATGTAATGCAAAACCATTGGCGTTAGGCACCGCAAAAGATTGCGCTGAAGCACTGCCATTGATAAGCACGACTATGGCGTCATTGTTACTGTCTATATCATCTAAGCCAATACCATCATCAAGACTCATTACAATCAGGCCTTGGATTTGCTGACTGCCGGTATTGTAAAATTTAATGCGCTGGGCGATATCCTTGGCGCTATTTAAGTGAAACAACTTACTGGCACTGCGGATGTGCAGAAATTCTGTAAACAATGCCGCTGAGAGCTGAATGTCTGTGGTGGTAAAGTCGCTATTGGGGTTAGCGCTGACCTCGCCAATGGCGGCCCAGTTGTTTTGGTTGTCTTGGGCTAGCGGCAAGCCTTTGTTCCAGTTGCTGGTCTGTAGGGTGAAATCAACCTGATTAAACCAGTCGCCAGCATCATAGGTGTTGCGGTCCATGGATTTAGAACGAATGAAATCTGAGCCCATGTGTAAAAAGGGTATGCCTTGGCTTAACAAGGGGATAGACAGCGCCACGTTTTGAATACGGACTCGGTCTTGTATTGCTAAACCCTCTGGCAAAGCGTATTGCAGTTTGTCCCACAAGGTCTCGTTATCGTGTTTGGATATGTAGTTGATGGTATCGGCAGGATCATCACTGTAACCCGCTGGTTGTCCATTCCATTGGTAATCGTAGGTGGATACATAAGCGTCGCTAGCGGCCACAAACTGATAGCTGGCGACATTACCCACCAAACCCACACGGATGACGTCTTGTTGGTTAATGCTGCCGCCGGTAAACAGAGCACCATCACGCACCGCATCGCGCTGGCGATCTGAATAAGTACCAATCTCGCTGCCCGCCATGTTTAGTTGCGACGCTTGCTCAAACCGCCGGTTATCGGCGACTTCGCCAAAGTTCCAGCCTTCACCGTAAAAGTAGGTATCGGCATCTACGGCGCGCACGGCTTCACGAGCATCCATAATCCCTTGTTTGGGAATATGCCCCATTAAGTCAAAACGAAAGCCGTCAAAGCCAAAATGCTCGGCAAAACTGACCAGTGAATCATTCATCAATTTAGCCATCATTTTGTGTTCGGTGGCGGTGTTTTCGCAGCAGGTGGAGTTTTCAATTTGGCCACTGGTTTCGTTTAAACGGTGGTAATAGCCAGGTACGACTTTGTCTAGCACCGAATTATCAGATAGGCCAGATGAAGCGGCGTGGTTATACACCACATCAAGTACCACCCGTAGTCCGATTTGATGCAAGGCTTGGTTCATGGCGCGCATTTCTATAATACGGCTCACCCCATCTGGATCGGTTGCGTAGCTGCCCTCTGGTGCAGCGAAATGTTGAGGATCATAACCCCAATTAAACCCGTCCATGGCGCGCATAGACTCTACGAGTGATTGAGCATCAGTGGTTGAGGGGTCGTAACTTTGCAGCACCTGTAACAGGGTATCTTGCTCGTTTTGCACGCCACAGACAGGCGCCGCGCTATTGAGTTGGCATAATTTAGCAACGCTATCGGTTAAATCTACCCGCTGGTTGATATCTTCTTCGATCGAGGCAATATCATTGGCTGGTAATACATGAAAGTGGGTTAACCCTGCCGCCTGTAAACGTTGTAAGTGTTGCATCGGCACAGAGTTGAGTTCGGTAAAGGCCAGATATTTACCACGATGGGCTGCACTAGTACTTTGGTCAAGAATACTGAAATCGCGAATATGTCCTTCGTAGATAACTGCATCTTCTGGGTCGGTAATAGTGGGTACCGTGTGTGTGTCCCAATTAGTTGGTTTTAAGTCTTCGTCATGCAAATTAACAAACTGGCTATAACGACCGTTAGTCGCCAAACTAACGGAGTAGGGATCAGTAACGGTTAATTGTTCGTTCTGTTGGGTCAGTGGATGAAAAACACTGATATCGTATTGATAAAACTGACGATCAAGCGCTGTTCTAGCCCCACTGTAGAACCAAACTCCACTTTGGGTATTCAAGCTCATGGCATGACTGGCAATAGCGTGCTTACTGCTGTTGTACACCACTAAATTTACCCCAGTGGCGGTGGGCGCCCAAAGCGTCGCGGTAATGGTGCTGTTGGTATAAGTTACCCCAAGCTCTGCTTCATCTGCGTCGTCTGGGCCATTGGTATAAAGGCTATCTATAAGTCTTGGGATCTGTACTCGGGTTGCCTCGAGCAGTTCGCCCTGCGCATCAAGTGCCACGGCAAGTAGTTGCTGTTTGGCCCATTGTTTTGCTTGGGTGTCGGTGAGGTTCAGGTAAAAACCGCTAAAGCCGCTTAGTTGTGGGTCCTGTGCGTATATTGCTGGGTCCTCATTCGCCATGGTTAAGGGAGTAAAGCTGGCGTTGGCTAAGCTGTCATTATTCACATTGGATAAACCGGCCTCGGCTGAGGTGTATAAGCGATATTCGGCTGCATTAGTAGCAGTGAGCCACACTAAAGTATTTGCGGTCATCCAGTGTGCTTTAGCGCCATCAATGGAAAAAGGGCGAGATTCGATGGGCTCATACCAAAGCTCGGGGTAACCATCAAACGCAAAGGCTTGCTGACCATTGGCGGGTTCAAAACGACTATTGCTGTTACCCAAGGCTTTGTTGTCACCGTTATGCACAATAAAGTTATAACAGGATGCGCCAGGAGTAATGGTCAAAATATAATAGGCGCCATACACTGGGTGTTCACCATCAACAGGGTAGGGATCGGCCCAGTTGGCAAAGTGACTATCATCAGTGGTCGGTGCGCCATAATCGCCGCAGCCTTCACCATTCCACACGTGCAATCCCCAACCTTGATAATTAGCGTCTTCGCGCTTATAAAATAAGGCAATTTGATTATCCGCTAAGGTCAGGCCCGTATCAGGGGCAATGTCTGCTTGTAACCGCATGTCCATGGCGAGTGCCGCACGCGTTAAACTAAGCTTAACCGTGAACTGGTGAGATGCCCCCCCAGCGAGTTCATTGATGCTTAAGGCAATAAAAGGTATATCGCTTTCAGTGCCTTGGCTGTTCATGATGTCATGACTGCTGGCATCGAACAGCACACGCATAGGGCCACTGATAGCATTCCCTGTGTTCGTCAGGGTAACAATGGCGCTGTATTGGCGATTAACGCGGTCATAAACGGGTCGCGATGCGTAACTAAAATCACCGCTGTCGGTATTTTGCCAAGCGGCATCGGCCAAAGGTGCCAAAAGCAGCATCAATAATAGATTTATACGGATAAGTAATTTCATTTTAGATAGTCCGGATGGATTGTTTGTGTCGCGTAAACAACGCCGCAGCGCCAAGTAATAACAACGCTGACATAGGGGGGCCAGGCACATTTGTCGGGGCAGACCTAAGGGCCACGTTGTCGATCAATAACGTGGATGAAAAGGAATCTGGGGTGAATCCACCTTCTAGATTGAAATCTAAAAACCAGCCTGACTGATTAATAAAGCGATTATCAAGCATCATGGAATAGGTACCCGCACCGTAAGTGCTAGTAGGCTCGAACAAAAACCCAGGGTTTGCATCAGCGCCAGTTATATCCCCTAAGCTGTTAGTGAAGTTGACGAAAAATACATCGGCTAAGTTCGAACCATCGTCAAAACCGCTAAATACCCAATCAAAACTGAGCCATAACTGAGCATTACTTGCAGCCGTAAAATCTATTTCGGTTGACAAGGTATTGGCAAAAAATGCACTGGCACCACTGGCCACATCGATACTTACTTTTGCCTGACATGCGCCAGCATTGTTTACGATAGCAAAGTCGGTATTCGGGCTAGTATGACGTACCCCATCGGTATAGTTGTCCCAGCCGGCAAAGTCGCAACTTTGAAAGTCGCCATTGGTAACCAACGCAGCCTGAGCGCTGGTAGTGAGTAATAAACACAATAATGTCAATATTTTGGGTGTGGTTTTCAATGTTTCAGCCTTTTTAGTTAGAATTGTTAATGCATTTGCGCAACATGTTATTGGCAATCTATTTACATAAAACTTTAATTGAAAAAAAACGTATGACCATTGAATTTGGCCAAAAAGGACATGAATACGTATGCAGTGAAATTGGAATATTGATTTACCAAGCAGTCGACCTTGCCAATATTCTTTGTAAATGTACGGTGCAATTAAATCGGGGGCGATTACTAATATATGGGTCAAGATGCAGCCAACTACCCCGTACTCTTGTGTAGAAACATCCCATGACGTGCAACGCGTATATTGATAGTCGAAGTAAACACTATCCCTTGGTGGGCTTGGCTTGTTATGCTCCTAAGCTTGATTTTATATATTAAGAACGAATAATTCAGAGGGGTCGCGTGACTACAATCGAACGTAAAGAAACAAAGCAACGAATGAGCCGGGTCGTGATACACCAAGGTACGGTTTATTTGTGTGGCCAAGTCGCCGCTGATGCCAGTAAAGGCATTGAAGAACAAACTCAGACCATGTTAGACAAGGTTGATGACTTACTACTGAGTGCAAATAGCTCTCGGGAACACCTGTTATCTGCGACTATCTATATTAAAGACATGGCCGATTTCGCAGGGATGAATTCAGTCTGGGATGCGTGGATACCCGAAGGACACGCACCTGCAAGAGCATGTGTACAGGCGGCGATGGCGCGACCAGCGCTGCTGGTTGAGATATCCGTGGTCGCTGCGCAAAAATAAGGTCTTTGCCTTAAAGCTTACTGGGCTCGGGCCGCATCGGCTCGGCCAAATATTCTGATACGGTACCCTTTATCGTCTTTTTGTAATTAAAAGACGCCAAAAAGATGAATTTAGCGCCTTTTACTGTTAATTTGTTGTTAAATAACAACAAATCGAATGATTCATTATGCAAAACCTGTCGGTAGTACACGAGCCTTGGTATTTATTAAGCGTCGCGCTAGGCGCGGTACTTGCGCTTTTGTGGTTAATTGTACGTTTGCGCCTGCACGCGTTTATCGCCCTGTCTCTGGTGAGTTTACTAACGGCTTTATGTGCTGGTATCGCGGTCATAGACGTTGTACCTACCTTAATGGGAAGTTTCGGTGGCACGTTGGCATCGGTTGCCTTGCTGGTCGGATTGGGTGCCATGATCGGTAAGCTGCTGGAAGTATCAGGCGGGGCACAAGTGCTAGCGGATAACTTGGTGAATCGTTTTGGCCCTGACAAAGCGCCGTTGGCACTGGGGATAGCATCACTGTGTTTTGGTTTCCCGATTTTTTTTGATGCTGGCTTAATTGTTATGATGCCAATTATTTTCAGTGTGGCACATCGCTTTAATGGTTCAGTGTTAACCTATGCATTACCCGCCGCTGGCGCTTTTGCGGTTATGCATGCCTTTGTGCCGCCCCATCCTGGGCCTGTGGCGGCGGCTGAATTTTTGGGGGCAGATATTAGCTTATTGCTGTTGGTTGGTTTAACCATTGCAATTCCTACTTGGTTTTTAGGGGCTTATCTATACGGCCAGTACGCAGGTAAACGTTTTGATATTCCGCTACATTCACTGTTCGTTTCAAGCGCAGATAGCACTGATAGCAAGGCAGCCAAAAACGAACTAGATTCAGTGGGCTTGCCTAGTTTTGCCAGTGTTATTTTCATCTTGTTGCTACCGGTATTTTTGATTTTCATGGACACGGGTCTAAATACCCTCATCGCCGCACAAGCTATTGCCGGGGACAGTTCCTTGGTACACTCGTTGCGCCTATTGGGTAAAACACCCGTCGCGTTATTAATCACCTTACTTGTTAGTATTGCGATTTTTGGTCGCCGTTATGGCATGCAAAAAATAGAATCTTGGTGCGGTGAGTCGTTAGCGCCTATTTGTGGCGTGATTTTAGTCACAGGTGCTGGCGGTATGTTTGGTGGCGTGCTTAGAGCAAGCGGCATCGGCGAAGCCTTGGCAGGTTTACTGGCGGATACCGGCATGCCATTAATTGTTGCAGGTTTTATTATCTCTGCTTGCTTACGCGTAGCGCAGGGGTCGGCAACGGTCGCATTGACGACAACCGCAGCGTTGTTAACCCCAATGGTTGCAGTAACAACTGGCTTATCAGCGGTCGATTTATGCTGCTTAGTGATTGCGATAGCAGGGGGAGCAACGGTATTGTCGCATTTTAATGATTCAGGATTTTGGTTGGTCAGCCGCTTGCTCAACATGGATGAAAAAACCACACTGCGCACTTGGACGGTGATGGAAACCTTATTAGGCAGCATTGCCTTTATCTTTGCGTTAACCCTAAGCTGGATATTTTAATTCGTTATACAAAAAAACAGCGGCTTAAGCTGCTGTTTTTTTAGGTCTGATAACCCCTGTGGAATCTAATTAAATGCTTTGTTTAGAAAGCTTCAACTTCGGCGAGCATTTGGCTGAAGTCTGACAATTCGACTTCTAGATATTCACCACCGTCACGCCATTCCACACCAATCACGACATTATCTTCGGCTAAATCTTCAACCCAAAATTCTAACCAATCAGATACCGAAATTGCTTTGGGAACGTAATCTTGCCATTCGTCGATGCAATGTTCTTTGGCTAATTCAGCATTTGACCATAGGGGCATCACGTCAGTTTCTTCAAAGTTAATGGAATCCAAAATAACCCAACCTTCACTGGATTTATCTTGTAATGCCCACAGAACCTGGGTGTTTTTTACGTGTGCCATAAAATCGGCTGAATCTATATTTTTATCTGTCATGGTGAGCTCTAAGTGGCTGGTTTGTGGCGCAATGATACGGAGTAACTAAGCCACTCACAACGGATGATTTAACTTTACCCATAATGCCTTAATCACATGGACATAAAGCGGGCTTGGGTTTATTCTGCTTATTCCGATATAGGCAAAAAACTGCGTTTGTAGTTCCTTTTTGTTATAAGTTTGTTAGCTGTTTGTTTACATTGCTGTAACTGAATTATGGATAGGATGAGTATGGATTCGATTTTACTGATTATTTTTATTTCATTGGCGATTGCCAGTGTGTTGAACATAGTGCTGAAAAAGTTTTCGGTGTCGCACATTATTGGCTACATCATTACCGGTACGATCATCAGTAATATATTCCATTTTAATGACAGTGAAAAACTGCACTCGCTGGACCTGATAGGTGAGTTTGGTATTGTATTCTTAATGTTTACCATTGGCTTGGAGTTGTCTTTTAATAAACTGAAAAAGATGAAAGAGCTGGTGTTCTTCAACGGCTTTGTGCAAGTTGCTGGTAGCGCCGTATTTATTTTTGCCATAGCGCATTACCTTTTTGTTCAAACCACCACCGCGTCGGTTATTATCGCCTTAGCGTTTAGCTTATCTTCCACTGCTATCGTGCTCAGTTATCTTAAAAAATCAAAAGACGTGGTCACCCCTTACGGTGAAAAGTCTGTGGCCATCCTGATTTTTCAAGATTTAGCGGTTATCCCTATTTTGTTATTAATTAGTTTTTTGGCGAACAGTGAGCTGTCGATGGGGGATGTGCTGTTAAACACTGTACTGTCGGCTACATTGGTTATCGTTTTTATGTTCACTTTGGGTAAAAAACTCATTGAATGGTTATTGCACTTTTCAACCAATGCCAAGCTCGAAGAGCTGTTTTTAGGTTCTGTGTTGACCATTGTCATCGGCGCGTCGTTATTGGCTCATGAAATGGGCTTTACGTATTCTCTCGGGGCGTTTATTGCCGGCATGATCATCGCTGAAACTAACTTTCATGTGAAAGTCGAATCAGACATTGCTTCCTATAAAGACATCTTGCTTGGTGCGTTCTTTTTCTCCATCGGCACCAAAATCGATATTGGTTATTTTTATCAAGAGTTTTTCTTGGTATTGGCTGTTCTAGCCTTGGCTATGCTCATTAAAGCCTTGTTTATTTTCGCCCTTATTCGGCGTAAGTCTAACAAAAGTGATGCGGTCAAAACGGCCATTGCCCTATGCCAAATCGGGGAGTTTTCATTCGCTATTTTTTCATTAGCGATCAGCGAAAATATTATCTCCTATGAACTCGGCAGCTTTTTGATCCTAGTGACAGTGCTGTCAATGATAGTTACGCCGTTTATGGTGAACAATATCTATAAATTAGCGTCTTACTTTGTGGTTGAATTTTTCGAATCTGACAAAATTACCCCTATCGATGCCCATCAGCATACGATTATTTGTGGTTTCGCTATTGTGGGGCGAATTGTGGCTAAAGAGCTTACTGCCAATGGCAGGCCTTTTGTGATCATCTCAGATAACTTACAGCATGTTTTACTGGCCCGTGAACGCGGTTACATGGCGTATTTTGGCCATTTAGATAAAAGACCCGTGCTTGAATCGCTAAAGGTTGAGCAGTCGGCCAGTGTCATTTTGACGGTAACGACGTTATTGACCAAAAAAATAATCTGCCAAGCGCTATTAGATTATTTCCCTGATGCAAAAGTGATAGTGAAAATAAACAGCCAAGATGAAAAAAAGGCCCTGGATGGAATGGGGATCTCTGCCTTTGTGCATGCGGAGCATGAAACTGCACGATTATTGGTAAAAAAGAGTATGGCGGCGCGTTTTGAAAATAACGATCACTTGAGTAATCTAGATTCAATTAGTGACTAATTTTGGCGTCATTGTTAATGCGATTTTCTGATTGAATTATAAGCAATTGGAATAACAATTTTATAACGGGTCTATTTATAATCTAGCTGGAATGGGGATTTTTCTTTACTTAGCTGTCGTAAAATAGTTACCATTGTGCGTCGAATTTATTAACCGTTTCCTTTAGGCTCCCAATATATGGATCTACACAGCAGTGAATTGCCTGTTATTCTAAGAAACCTCAGGAAAGAGGCGGGCTATACACAGGGCGAACTAGCTCAGCGTGTTGGGTTAAGTCGAGAAACGGTCTCTGCAATAGAAAACAATAAACCTGAGTCATTGCGTACATTACAAATTGAAGTGGTCAAAAAATGGTGGTCTGTATGTCGCACCAAAGCCAAAGAAGAAACCCGCAATAACTTCGTTAATCAAATCGTCGGTTACTTTAAATTTATCACCGATAGACTCTAGTCCACGTGTTCTTTAGCTCCACACGAATTCCAAAATTCATTGGTTCCGTTTTATTTGTTTGTGCCGGTTTCCTGACTTACGGCGACAGCTTGTTATTTGAAAAAATCTACCTTGCCTTATTAGGTTTTGTTGCTGTGTTGTTTATTCGCGACATTAATCTGGTGAGTATTATTGTTATTTCGGCTACCGCTAATTTATCCTCAGAGTTACTTTATCCCCTTGTTATTAGTGAGCATTTCCAATTAACACTTAAGGTGTTGACCTACTTAGCGGCATGTTATTCGTTATATAAGGTGTCGGAGGATAGTATGCGTTGGCCGACAGTTGTGGTCGTGGCTGGCTGTCTAGCCACTGAGATTTACTGGTATGTGAGTAAGCAAGCTGCGCCGATGATTTTCTGGTATGTACTCTTGCTCACCATCAACCTTTGGGTGCGTCACTTTTTATTCGCCCGAGTATTCCTTATGGCTAAGTATTTTCCAAGTCAGTACCGCTCATTAAACTTAGATCATTCTTTGTATCAATTAGTTTTCTTTTACATCCTGTTGCACCAATTGATCTTGATAGAATACATTCTACGTCGAGTATTTGACGTGCAGAGCACCCATATTTACTACGCTGCACCCTATATTTTCCACGGTTTAACGACGTATTCGGCGCTATTAGTGCTGGTACAAGGTTACATTCTCATTTCAAAAAATTGGTTTAAAGCCTAACTTCTGTCACGCTAAACCTACCATTTATATGTTCATATTTTAACCTTCTATGTGACATTGCCGATAGATATCCTTGATAATCACTGTGATGGAAATTCGTCCATCATTAATTCGTTATTAGGATATATATCATGAAAAATTTCACCCTTGCTGCCACTGTTGTTTTATCTATTTTTGCTTCTAGCACTGCGTTTGCGATTGGAACGGGTGGTAAAATGGTTCCCCCTAGTATTATTGGTACTGGCGGAAAGATGGTTCCCCCTAGTATTATCGGTACTGGCGGAAAAATGGTTCCTCCTAGCATTATCGGTACCGGTGGCAAAATGGTTCCTCCTAGCATTATCGGTACCGGTGGCAAAATGGTTCCTCCAAGCATTATTGGTACCGGTGGTAAAATGGTTCCCCCTGCGCAGTTATAAACTGCTATTAGATCACCAGTAGAGTTGATTTTCACTGGTGCACAGAGCCAACGTATAGAGCGCCTATTTGTAGCGGCTCGCATTCATAATTCATCTGACGCGATTACATCGCCAGTTTTGGACTCACATTAAGTGAAAATGAGCATCGTACCGGACTCACATTAAATGATAATGGGCGCACATTACCGCAAGCGGGCATGCACACATCACTTTCCAGCTCACTTTATTTAAGAATTAGATTGGCAATCCCGCCTCACGCATTTCTTCGGCCATTTCCCTGGAACGACTAGCGTCCAGTTCTCCTTTGAATAATTTTCTTATTTCCGTTGGCCTATACCTAAATTGCTCAGAAATAACCTTTTCACTGTAACCATGTCTAATTAATGTTGGCTCCACTTCATCTATGCGTCTGGACAAAGTTTCAGTTAGTAAATCAACAGTAATAGGTTTAACACCTATATTAAATGCTTCTTCCAGTGCGGCTGTTAAGTGCTGCTCCACCTGTAGTGGAGTTGTCAGTCGCTCTGCCAGGTAATCCATCGCCTGATCTTCAATGATATCTGCGGATTTTACTTTGTCGTTGGTGCAATCATTGAGCAGCCATTTTATATAGTCCTTTAGTACGCCTTGAGAGGCATCCAGTGACATATTGATTGTCCTAAATCCTACTTCTTCCATTGTGGGCGACTTCAGATCATTTCGTAATTTTGGGTGTCCGGCCAAAACAATGGATAGTCGGCCATCCCCATCCCGTATTACTTCCATTAGTCGTTTCAGACCAGTCAAAGTTTTATGATGCAAGTCGTGTGCTTCATCAACGAAGAGAACAACAGGCTTTTTACAATCTTTGATTAAGTCTCTCAGATCCCGCTCACGTTTTTCTCCTAATTTCGGCACCTTATAGTCATTATCCCTGCTTACATCGTAAAAGAGCGCAGTTATTAATGTTGTCAGATTAGTTTTACTTTTTTCAACCGAAAGTGACTTGGCCACAATGACTTTCTTTTCGCTATTCAATTGTTTTTGAATACGTTCCAAATAAGTGGTTTTGCCAATACCGACTACTCCAGTTAAAGCAATTAACTGGCCTTCAGGTATGATCTTCTTTAATTGACGGAACAAGCGTTTTGCTGTTTCAGTTTCAAAAAAATCTGCGTCTCTGAAATACTTTTTAATTCCGAAATGTTCCATAACTTCAATTTGCATGTTCACGACTCCCAGAGTTGAAATATTCTTTTATCCGCGCCATTACCACTTTTTTGTCCAGTGTTTCAGACAATATAGCGTCGATCATGTCTTTATCACCTTGAACCAACAAGGTGAGTGGTTTACCTAGATATTTTGATATGGTTAGCTTTGCTTTGAAAATGCTCCCATAATACTTTTCGTTAAACGGATCTGGGTCGTCGAATTTCCTGCTAGGCACAGGCTCTACCATTTTTTTCATGGCGCAAATAATCTTACTATTCTGATCGTTATTAGATTCGGGTAACTTTAGTGATTTTGCCAAATTTTCCAGTTTGTCCAGCCGCTTTTCATTTTTTGTTTTTTTGAATTTACGATATCGGTACAAAGGAACAGGACCACTAATTGGGAAATATGCACCATACCGCTGAGCTTCAAATTCAACATATAGTTCATCATCGAAAAGGCCCCACCACAGTACTACTTGTTCACCCGCCAAGTCTGGGTCTATTTCGTATACACTCCCATCGACTGAAATACGGGCATCTATGCCCACAACCCGCTTTTCAGGCTCCCTGGCAAAGGCACAAAATCGCTCCCAGGAACACATTCGCTTAATTTCACCATCTATATTTTCAAGCCAGTCTTCAAGTCTCGAATGTTGTTCTTGCCGATGTTGATGATCGTTATATTTTTTAAGGTAGTCAGCCAGCATTTGATTTGCTTCGACTTCATTTTTTGGTTCCCTGAGATGATAAAGCACTTCATGGCACTCTTTAACCGTACGAAATGCCCGTTCTACTTTACCTTTTGATCTGGCTGTTTTTCGTCTTTTATCTTTGCTATCTGGCATGTGGACTTTAATGTCAATACCCAGATAGGCCATGACACTTTGAAAAATACGACTCTTAGCAATAGGACCATTATCCATGTATATCATTTTGGGAATGCCTTGGAATGGCACATCAGAGTCAGTCTTTTGGGTCATAGCATTAAAAAGAAAGAGCAGTGCATTTCCGGCATCTTCACCATGAACATTGCGATATTCTTGATAGCAAAACCCACTCCTGTCATCAACTATGCTATACAACATTAATATTGGCAGTCCCTTTGATTTATCATACCAAAGCGGCTCACTTACACTTTTTAAGTCAGAAGGACTTAGATCAAATTGCCAACATTCATTGCTGTGTCTGGCTTGAAACCTTACAGCTGGCGAATTCTTGATAAGATTACCTTTATCCAGTCCGTACATGGATAAATACCTGTTAACGGTAGCCTTATTCAGCAAGCCCTTTTGAGTTTTGATAAATCCATAATCTGATTCAACACCACTGGATTCAAGTAGATCAATTGCCATAGTGGTCGAGATGTGTCGACCATTTTTATTCATGGTGCGGATTTTGAGTGCGGCAATTATTTCACAGTATTGCTCCATCTTATCAGCAGGCAAACACCTGGGGATTCCGGCATCACTTCGCTTGACCGACTTAGGTTTGTTTATAATTCGGATTTGTCGATAAAGGGAGCTTTCTGATAGGCCATATAGGTTAGCTGCTTGTTGGATCATAATTCTACGTTGGCCATCACGGGTAGCAAGATTTGATAACCTTTTAGACAGGTCAACTAATACTTCATGCGCGATTCTCTTTGACATTGTCTCGTCAACTTACTTGAGAAAACTGTGGTTTTTGGTAACTTCCAATATCGACCTTTCGATACCTTAAGTATTTGTATAATGTAGTCTTAGAAATGCTTAATTTATCTGCAATTGCTTGTGCACTTAGATCACCTTCGTTATATAGTGCTTGCGCTGCGATAGCTGTATTTTCTGCCTCTTTAGATAAGCCTTTGGGCCTACCACCCACTCTACCTCTCGCTCTTGCGGCTGATAATCCAGTTAAAGTTCGTTCCTGAATTAATTCACGCTCAAATTCAGCTATAACGGAAAAGATACGAGTGACCATGCGACCCTGAGCTGATGTGGTATCGATAGGATCATTCAAGCTCTTGATGTCTATTCCTTTTTCCGTGAGCTCATTAATTAGTTCAACTAGGTGACTCAAAGATCGTCCTAACCGATCCAGTTTATATACAACAATCACATCTCCCTCTCTAAGTAGAGACAACATTTCATCTAAACCTGGTCGATTTGTTTTTGCACCTGATGAAACGTCAGAGAAAATACGTTCACATCCTTCCTTCTTAAGCGCATCTTCCTGATGATCGAAGCTTTGCCCTTTTGTGCTAACACGTTGATAGCCAATTTTCATAAAATGTACAAATAGTTTATAAAACACGGTAAGTAAGTATTATTTTGAACTTAGAATAAATCAACCAGTTTTGTGTACAGATTGATAAAGCAATGCAGCCGGATAAATATTGGTAATGTTAAGTTCACAATAACGGTCGTATTTATGAACTGTCTTTCCATAATGGAATAGCGGTTCTCCTGACTTAATCATTCAATGTTTTTTCTGCTGGCGATCGAGACCAAAAGGCTCAGTAAGTTGGCTTAGGTAACCGATTGGATAATTAGGTTGTGTTGAGATCCCGATATCTTCTGTACCGATAGTTCTATCTTCGTCAAAGTAGGAGGTGCCAAGCAGACGATCCGTTAAACTAGTGAAGAGACCAAAGTTGACATCCCCCTCTTTAGCGGTGCCTAAATGATGGAAGCGGTGCACAATATTGATGGCCAGCATCTTTTTTAGGGGGCCGCTGAAATAGGCCACATTGGAGTGTTGCAGTAATAATTGCAGCACTACCGCCACTACGAGCAAAATCAATACATTTGCTTGTCTGGGTTTGATATGCAAGTGGCAATGACCGCTCACAGCCCACTTTGGAGTTTTAATAAATCTGCATTTTTTTTACGCACAAGTAGAAGTTTGTGGTGTGCCAGGACTTCCATTTCCTTACATTTCAATCCATTGATACTCAGTAGTTTTTTTGTTTCATTAAGGGTAAAGCCCAACGCTTTTACTCGTTTGAAGAAGACAATTTGTTTTACGGTTGAATCTGGATAATTGCGGTAACCGATGTCTGGCTTTACAGGTTGAGAGATAAGTCCTTTTTGTTGATAGAATCAGATTGTCTCAATACCTACATTTATTTCTTTGGCAAGAATGCCAATTGTTCTTTTCATTGTGCACCTTAAACTCACTGGTTAACCAGATCTCAGGTTTATTATAGTCAGAGTGTTTCAATGTTAGCTCTTGTAGCTATTGATCGGATGGTTTAACCAACAAATTTTGCAAAATACCACAATCTTTTACAGTCTGATTGGTACGACATGTTGAATGAAGCCTTGCCAACGACGCTTTCAGTTTTTTAAGTTCGATTATGCGCAAATTAACTTGCTTGATATGGTCTTCCACTAAGTCAATAACTGCTCCACATTGCGTTGTTGGCGAGCGTTGTAAATCAAGTAACTGTTTGATTTCGGTCAGCGCAATATCCAAACTACGACAGTGTTTAATGAACGTCAGCTGTTCCAGATTGTTTAGATCATACACTCGATAATTGCCATCACTACGTCTTGGTGCGCTTAATAATTTTTCCTTCTCGTAGAAACGAATGGACTGTACTGAACAGCCGGTTAAATTTGCTAATTCGCCAATTTTCAAAGCAACGCCTTTTTTTGTTGACCCTATAGTGGGTATAGAGTTTATACTCGGTACAGCAGATAAGACAAGGTATTTAAAATGTCAGATACATGCAGCGATCAAAGCAAAAAAACACAGGATGGTTCAAAGACCACTGTTATCGAAGACACGGGTTGTTTTGATACACTATACACCAGTGAGTTTGTCGTACCCAAGATGGATTGCCCGTCGGAGGAACGACTGATCCGACTAACACTTGACAGTATTGTGCCACCCGTTGGCTTGCTGTTCGATATTCCTGCTCGCAAGGTTCGGATTTTTCATGATGATAATTTGGATGAGATCACCTCAAGACTTGAGTCGTTGAATTTTGGTGCCAAGTTAGAAACGACTCAAAAAAGTTGCAGTACTGAAGTGTCCAAAGCCAAAGCATCGGCGAAAGCAAACGAAACTCATGAAACTCAGATCCTTAAATGGTTACTGGCCATAAACGGCTTGATGTTTGTCATTGAAATAGTGGCGGGTTGGATGGCTCAATCGGCCGGATTAATTGCCGACTCTCTCGATATGTTTGCGGATGCGGCGGTTTATGGCTTGGCGCTTTATGCCGTTGGTCAAAGTGTGAAAAAGAAGCTTACCGCAGCGCATGTGTCCGGCTGGTTGCAAATGATTTTGGCATTGGGGGCGCTGAGTGAAGTGTTGCGACGCTTTATATTTGGCAGTGAACCGGTTTCAGCCTTGATGATGGGATTCGGCTTAGCGGCGTTGATCGCCAATGTCGCCTGTTTAATGTTGATTTATCGGAATAAAGAGAGCGGTGCTCATATGAAAGCCAGCTGGATTTTTTCCGCCAATGATGTCATTGCTAACCTTGGGGTGATATTGGCCGGTTTACTGGTCGCGTGGACGGGGTCGCAATACCCCGACCTTGTCATTGGTTTGGTGATTGCTGTCATCGTCTTAAGTGGTGCCCGCCGTATTTTGCAGCTGAAATCCTAAACAAAAGAACGCACTTGATGAACGCTCAAAAACCACAACGTTTTATACCAGCCTTAAAGTACCGCGTCTTCACACGCTTTTAGGGGTTCTGTGCCCATCCCCTCGAAAATAACCTTAGAGTAATTTCCACACAGATACGTTAATGTAATTTCTCAGCAACCAGCTAAACTGAGGT
>TARA_R110001599_G_scaffold294201_1_pt1 | contig 17146 bp, 15 predicted proteins | sample TARA_R110001599 | Tara Oceans TARA_R110001599 (sample SAMEA4398360) | marine metagenome | biome: Polar Biome; feature: [MES] marine water layer (ENVO:01000295) within the mesopelagic zone...; material: water (ENVO:00002006), including particulate matter (ENVO:01000060) such... | reverse complement strand
GATGTCATATATGGCCGGTAAGACGAGGCCCATCCTGCAAAAGTTTTTCCCCTCCGATGCGATCATGATCGGGAGTTCTTCTGTAGACATAATGTTTGATGCGACGATGCCGGCAAGGCAAGCCTCCCTGTCAATCCTTACGGAAACTGACAGGGCAGCGTTATGGTGTTTGCACGGTGTCATAAATGCTCCTTCAGTTCGTTGAACCTCTGTAGGTGTCGTCGGGACTGATTCAGGTGTTGGATCCGCAGTTGTTCGGTGTCCGCAAACAGCGCCTTGTTGTTATAGATCTGCAAATCGTTATACTCTCGCAGTGCTTCATCGCTGGAGACAAATCCATCAGGCATGACATACCTTGGAGCATCCACTGCCATGGCCTGCAACACGGCAATAGCTGCCTCAGCGCCGAGAAATGCAGCGAAGTTATTTGACTGAGCAATTTGCAACAAACGCGAGGCTATCTGTTTACATACTAGCTGACGATCCATCGGAGGGCTTAGCAACAATTCCGCCGGTAGAATTTTTAAACGTGAGTAAACATCGATCTGGGATGCTGTTAGATGTGGGATTTCCGTAATCGGGGCTGGGGCTAGCAATTCCGGCAAGGCATCAAATTTACCGCTACCGTCAATATTGACGTGGAAAATCCGCCGATTTTTTAGCCAGTGATAGATTGCATAAATTTGACTGATATCTTCGATCACGCCGCTTTTGTGTGGGATTAGATTAAGGCACAAACACGAGTTGTTTATCCCGACCGCTTGGATGATTTCTGAAGTAATCCCCATTATACTGGGGTCGGCGATACCTATTGCGCCATTGTCCTGAAAGACAAAATCACAGTCCTTGTATTCTGCGAATATTTTGGCAGCGATGCCGCTTTCATCGACCAATTTCTCCACAGGAAACTTGGAATTTCCCAATGCCTTGGTGAGTGCCCCAGTTGATCGGTCGGCATCGATAAACCCTACATCCAATCGGGCAAGTATTGCTATCGAAGCAACGTCCATCATAGAACCGGTCTTACTTATCCCTCCGGCCTTTCCGCCATTGAATATCAACCCGGGTTTTTCTTGATCACCTCGTAAACTTTCTAAAATCATTTCGACAATCCTTCCGACATATTCATTCCGGCACTCCGCTGTGCAGGAGACTTCAGTTCATAAAAATCTGGCATGCTAATATCCTTTTAATGGTCGTTTTTGGCACAACGCGGCCCACCACGACTGTAGCTGTTTTCGAGAATTGGTAATTGTGTGGGGTTAAAACCCGCTGGAGTTAGCGTTTAGACCTAGAAGAAAATCCTTCGGAATATCGCCTTGGTCATCATTTTTGGGCTTTTGCACAGGAGTGGCGTCTATGTCAGCACTCTGGCTAGGTTGTTCCATCAATTTAGCACTCGGTTTTTTGACAGGTGCGCCAACTTCTTGGTTAGCTTTGCTCGGCTTAACCGTGCCCTTCCGATGGCGGGGTTTTAGTATCTTATTGATGTCAGCATTGTTCAGTTCACGAAGTTTCGCGCGCAGCTTCCGCTGAAACGTGTCGCCGCTTGCACCAGGAACAAGCTCCTCCAACACCGGCCACATATCCTTCATATCCATACAGGGGTTTTCTAGCATCGCCGCAATTGCAACATTCACTAGGGATTCCGCGAGGCTGGTTTTAGTTTTGCGGGTGCTGTTTACTCTTTTCTTGGCCCTTTGCTTGATACCAAGCGACAGTTGTGCGCCAATATCAGGTATCAGAACCGCATCAGGGTCATTGGCCATTACTGAGCTTAACGGCTTGTCGTATTCCTCAGGGCGCTGAGCTTCGGTTTGACGGGTGCTATTTGGGATGGGATCGTTCATGATTTACCACCTCCATCTTTAGGCTGGAAGCCACCGCGCGAGTTAAGCCACGAGAGTAAATCGGGCCGTGTGATGAGCGTCCGTCTGCCGACCTTTTTGACGGTGAGTCTTTCTGTGCGTATTTCCCCATATAACAAGGTTTTCGAGATGCCCACCAGTTTGGCCGCTTCGTCGATAGTATAAACGTCGATTTCATTGTTCATGCGTATTACCTTTCATGCAGCTGTTGGTAGTTTTTGCTGCTGCTCAGGTTATATGCTGCGATATTGTAGGCTTAATACTCAAGGGGTTAAGGGGTAAGACGCATTAGGGGCCGATAAGGGCTAAGCCCTTATCCTAAGTCATTGTAAAATAAACCAATTTATTTCTCGCAATTCTATTGTTGCGCCCGTCGACCCCCGACTTGTTGTTCTTTCAATCTTACGAACGAAGATAATTTATCTATGGATATCTGGCTTTGCGGCAGGTCAAATTTTTTCAAAGCCTCCTTCGCAAGGTTATACAGTTCCTTGTTGCTCGGCTGGTTGCTGTCGCTAATCTGAGCTGTAAAAATGAGCTCATCCATAGCGTGCATATATTCTGACTTGTAACCGCTAGAGAACCCGGAATTTGGGATTCCCTTGGTAAGGTTTTGCAAGCACGCTTTAATATCATCGATCTCAAAGAACACAAAACTGTCGGCGCCCTCTGTCGATGATAGGCCCTCATTGCTATTGAAGGACATATGTCTAAATACGCTCCTCGGACTATCGATATCCCATTCCTCGGGACTGATGGGCGTGATTCCAGCTGTTCCCGAGGTCCGATAACACGATTTCACATCACCATTTTTCAATCGTTTTGCTAAGGTATCGCAAACCGCGAGTGCCCTTTCTTGGAAATCTTTTAACAAATGAGAGAGCTTTTCATAGTCGTCATCAACCGCATTCCAAGCTCCTTCGGACGTGTGGCTATCATAAGCGCGGACACTGAGGTCACAAAGATCTGCTACAACCTTGAAAAGATCGAAATAAGGTTTCTGCTTTTTGGCCAAATCCGGACAAAACCGGTTATCAGTATATAGCTTAGACCGGTCCGGAGGTGGAGGAAGGTTATATGACAGGAGTATCATTTCCTTGCCCGACCATTCACGCGAATAATAATGGTCACCAATCAATGTAAATGCCTGCACGGTGTTACAATATCCTGTGGGACATTCATATACGGGCGTGTGATTCAACTCTCCGAGCCAAAGTTTCTTCAGTTGCTTTGCAGACAAGATGGAGGGTTTGGGGACGTTTACGTTTCCTGGAGAAAGAGCATTTTGCATGAGGCATATTCCGAAATCGTCAAATTATAAGCTATATTACGGCCATTCCCCCTAACATTTAGCTAATCGTCAAATAGTTGGCGCTCTGGCGGTTCTCACTATAATTTTTGCTGATCGCCAGAATAATCTTGTGGTTTATCCAGCGGGCTCGCTTTTATCCCATGAACCGAAGGTTGGTGAGTTCACTTCCTTGCCCAAGCACGACGAAGGCCATGATAAAACCAATCCACCGCATTTTGGCGTTTGTATCGCGCGCCAGTATTGGATACCGTATATCTCAACTAAGTTTCTAATAGTATTGGGGGATATGTGGCTGTTTCTGCGACCGACTTAGGATTTGAAGCCGACCTGTTCAAAGCAGCGGACAAGCTGCGCGGAAATCTGGAGCCTTCCGAATATAAGCATATCGCGCTCGGCCTGATTTTCCTGAAATATGTTTCGGATGCGTTTGAGATACAGCGCCTCAAGCTGCAGGCCGAGGAATATGCCGATCCCGAGGACCCAGAAGAGTATCTGGCCGCCCGCGTGTTTTGGGTGCCACAAATCGCCCGGTGGTCCAACCTGAAGGCGAATGCCCGCACCCGCGATATTGAAATCAAGGACCCAATCACCGGCAAAGACAAGAAGGTCGATATTGGCGGATTGATCGATGCCGCGATGGAGGCGATTGAGAAGCATAATGAAAGCACTCTAAAAGGCGTTCTGCCCAAGGACTATGGCAGCCCTTCGCTCGATAAAACAATGATCGGCGATTTGGTGATGTTGTTTAGCGATATTGAAATGCATGCCGAAGGCGATAACCAAACAACGGACCTGTTGGGCCGCGCCTATGAATACTTCCTATCCGGTTTTGCGGGGGCTGAAGGGCGACGTGGCGGCGAATTTTTCACTCCGCGATCGGTTGTCCGCGTTATTGTCGAGATGCTGGAGCCCTATAAGGGCCGGGTCTACGATCCTTGCTGCGGATCGGGCGGCATGTTTGTCCAGGCGGAGAAATTCATCGAAGATCATGCTTATGCCTATCGCGAAGACAACGCCAACACCCGCGATGTCGATATGGCGAAGCGGCAGATCAGTATTTACGGGCAGGAACGCAACAACACCACGTGGAAGCTGGCAAAAATGAATCTCGCCGTTCGCGGGATTGACGCCGATATTCAGTGGAATAATGAAGGAAGCTTCATCCGCGATGCATTTTCGAATGACAAATTTGACTTCGCGATGGCCAATCCTCCGTTCAATGTTTCGGACTGGTGGCGTGAGAGTTTGGCTGAAGATGCGCGCTGGAGTCATTTTGGCACCCCGCCACAAGGCAACGCTAACTTTGCCTGGCTAGCTCATATATATCATCACCTTGCTCCAAGAGGCACGGCGGGCGTGGTGCTGGCCAATGGCTCGATGAGCAGCCAATCTGGTGGCGAAGGCGATATTCGCAAAGCAATGGTGAACAAGGATGCGGTCGATTGCATGATCGCCCTGCCGGGGCAGCTTTTCTATTCCACCCAAATTCCTGCCTGCCTGTGGTTTCTGGCGCGAGACAAAAGCGCCAATGGCCACCGCGACCGGCGCGGCGAGACATTGTTCATAGATGCCCGCGATATGGGCGTGATGGTGGATCGCACCCGCCGCGATTTCACCGATGATGACATCGCCAAAATCACTGCTGTCTATCATAGCTGGCGCGCCAAGCCAGAGGATTTGGAAGGGCTCGGACTAGAACCTTATGAAGATGTGCCCGGGTTATGCAAATCGGCAAGCACGGAAGAGATCGCTAAACATGGCTATGTGCTGACCCCAGCCCGCTATGTCGGCAGCGAGGCTGAGGAAGATGACGGCATCCTCTTTGCAGATCGCTTTGCCGAATTGCGGGCCACATTGGTAGAACAATTTGCTGAAGGACGGCGTCTCGAAGAACGGATCGAGGCGGCATTGGTGGGGGTGACTGAAAGTGAGTGAGTGGACCGTTGCGACATTAGACGACTGCTTGGAAACTCTGATTGATTACAGAGGTAAAAGCCCGACCAAATCGGCAACAGGAATCCCGGTGCTTTCAGCTAAGGTGGTCAAATCTACGGGATTACTATCTCCAATTGAGCAAACAATATCAAAAGAATATTACCACAAATGGATGACCCGGGGGTTTCCCAAACCAGGTGATGTGATTCTCACTACGGAAGGTCCCCTCGGTGAAGTTATTCAGCTCAATAAAAAAACAGCAAAATACGCTTTGGGTCAAAGAATTGTATGCCTTCGCGGTAAGAACAAGAAGCTAGACAATGGTTTTTTGCGTTATCTTTTGATTTCGCCTTCACAGCAAGCAACTATGGCGTCGTTTGCAACCGGCACAACTGTTCTAGGAATTAGTCAAAAGTCGCTAAGGCGAATGCCGATTCAGTATCCTAATTTTGACGAACAAAAAGCCATTGCAAACGTCCTGTCCGCCCTCGATGATAAGATCGAAAATATCCGGCGGATGAATGCAACGCTGGAGGCGATGGCGCAGGCGATTTTTAAGGATTGGTTTGTTGATTTTGGCCCCACCCGCCGCAAAATCGCGGCGACGGAACAGGGCGGGGAAACCAACCCCGTAGCCATCATGGGCGGCCTGATCCCCGATCCCAAAAAAGCAACCCAAACCGCCGCCCTCTTCCCTAATGGCTTTGGCCACGATTGTATGCCGGAGACGTGGGAAGTCGAGACATTAAAGGACGTGCTCGAATTGTCCTATGGTAAGTCGCTTCCCAAGACAAAGCGAACGCCAGGGCCAGTGCCGGTTTATGGATCAGGGGGAGTTACTGGCACCCACAATAAGGCAATGGTTGAAGGCCCCGGAATAATTATTGGTCGCAAAGGCACAGTTGGAAGTTTGTATTGGGAAGAACGAGATTTTTTCCCAATAGATACGGTCTTTTTTGTTACTCCCAAAAACCAGATCGGACTGAACTATCTTTGGCATCTTTTGAGCACTCTCGGCCTTCAGAACATGAACACCGATGCGGCTGTTCCTGGATTAAATAGGGACAACGCTTACCAACTGAAAATTTCCGATCCCGGACGACCACTTAAGGATGCTTTTGAGGGGATTGCGGCCACATTGCAGACAAAATTGCAAGCAAATTGGGCGGAGAATAGTGCGTTAGCCGAAACCCGCGACTATCTGCTCCCCCGCTTAATGTCCGGCCAAATCCGCGCGACTGACATCGGAGGAATGCGATGACCCATAGTTTTGCAGAGCAGCTTGAGCCGCTAAAAAAACAAGCAGCAAATCAGATTCTAGAACGTGATATTTTGAGAGTATCGGGTCTTTTGGGGCCGCGCGGGGACAAATCAGAAGCAGAAATTGCCAAGAGGGAGATTTTGAAATGGGTTCGCAACCGATCAGGCGGCAACTTGCCCTCAGAAGCCGAGCAATTGCAAAGCTTCGAAAATGAGTATGCAGGCCGAAATTCAGAATGCGTTGTCTTAGACACCGGTTCAGCCATTATTTGGGCGCTGAAACACGAAGAGCCTGACAAAACAACTGCTGGCAGGATTTGGAAGAATGAAATTATTGTTGCGGATAGTGGAGCCGGCGCAACGCATTTCAGTGCAAGGCTTGTGGTCGGCAGCCACGTCTTGGACGACCAATTTTTGCCTACATCGCCGGGCTATATTCAGCAAATCATCGAGACAACAAGTCTATATTCAACGGCGTCTCCATTTCACGCAGATAGTGTATTTATTGATGACGATGAGGCTTTTGCGCTTTTTTACCAACATTTGATTAGCGAAAAACGTGTATCGCCAATTGTTGTCAACGCTCAGGTTAGCGGCGAAAGCTACTACGCACTAAGGCCCGATGGCTTGTCGAAAGCAATCGTAGGTCTTGGGCATGCCTATGCAATTAGTGACCGTTATAGTTGGCAGCTGTCAGAGAGGCTCGGTAAACAGCTAGCGGTTTTTGATGGCGGCGTTAGAATATATAATGCAGGCTTTGCTGTCGATACTGATCCAAGCGATTGCCGACTGTTCACGAAAGCCTTTTTGCAAAGGCACGGCGCGAAACCGATCGCTGAACGAATAATTCGAGATCAGTTCGCCCGGGACAGCCTAAAACGAAATCGTATCGGCAGAGAGGTTTTGACCTTTGCAAGCGTCAAAACCGCAGCGCTAAAAATCGCAGCTCAAAATGAAAACGACAAATCGCCCTCAACCGATGATCTAGTAGCAGCGCTTACAAATCAGATTCGATCACTAGAAGAAGAAAAAACAGAAAACGAACAGTGGCAATCTACTCTGCAAGAGGACAATGAGGCCTTAGATAAGCGAGCAAAAGAAGCAGAGCATCAACAACGAGTTAGCGCAAATAGAATTATCGCTCTGGAAGGCGCTCTCAAGAATGCAGAGAAGGATTTACCTGCATTAACCCCAGCGCCTGATTTGGTTGCGGGTTTGGCCGAATGGATTGAAACGAATTTTGTGGGTCGGATCGCATTAGCTTCACCCGCAAAAAAGGGACTAAAGAAGGCCGAGTTTTCGGATTCCAGTGTCATTGCCAACATTATTAAATGGTTAGCCGACGGGATTGATGGTCGCCTAGAAGGGACCGGCGAGAGTTTAAGAGATGTCCTAGTTGTCGACGGCTATATCAACTCTCCATGTGGAGGAGATGAGTTTTCATTTGAATGGCACGGGGAAAAATATGTTGCCGATTGGCATATAAAAAACAGCGGCAATACTCGTGATCCCAAGCGATGCCTGAGAATCTATTATTTCTGGGATGACCAGTCTCAACAAATTCTCATTGCAGATATGCCAGCCCACCGAAGAACGAGCATGACATGACTGACCTGGTCGGCTTAAAAAAAATTGACCTTCGCTACATAGGAAGGACGGAAATCAGCCGCTATTTGCTCTTCCGCATATTTCCAGCTCAAGTCACTACTAAAGCAATTGAGGATATCGCAGCATGTTAGGCTTTGGCGACAAACCCGAAGACCAGCGGCAACTATATCCAGCCTTTCAATCATTTAATGACAATACTGACGGCCGCGTGCCGTCCTGTGCGGTTGAAAGCTGGCAGCATTTTCAATCGCTGCTAAATGACGAATTAGATCAGGCCAACGGCAATGAGAAAATCTATCGCGGCCATCGACGCTATGATTGGCAATTGGACTCGAAATTAACTCGCGAATTTGACGGCGGATCAATAGACCCTCAAGTTCAAGGCCGGCTGCTAGAGCGATTTCTGCTCGCAATGCGCGGACGTGGAATTGATCTTAGCGATAAAGCCGCGAATGGCGCATTGAACGAAGTTTGGGCCTATGGGCAGCATTTTGGCCTTGCAACGCCGCTGCTTGATTGGTCCCAATCGCCATTCGTTGCTTTGTTCTTCGCTTTCATTGATGAAGATCCAGCAGAAGAAAAGGAAAACCCATATCGCGCCGTTTTCCGACTCAACAAGAGTTTAATTGAAGCAACCCTACCGAAACTATTTTTCGAACCCGCGCTGGGTGAGAATATTCGTCTAGTCAATCAGGCCGGGCTATTCTCGGTTACACCCGATGGCGAAGACAATTTGGTAACTGAGATTTTGAACGCCATGTCAGAAAGTGGCGCAGTGGATATGGGCAATGACACTGAAATCGCGCGCTATATCTGCAAATTCCATATTCCTTCCGGCGGACGAACAGATTGTTTGGCAATGCTACGCCAGATGAACATTCATCATGCCAGCCTGTTTCCCGATCCGGGCGGGGCATCTCTCTTTTGCAATGATTGGCTTTCACGCTGCGTCGAAGAAAACAAAGCTCGCGATGCAGAGTTACGGAAACAAAAGACGAGCGTGACACGGCCAAAACCAAAGTTGGAATTGTCCGATATAGCCCAGTCCGACTCCGACATTGTCGCAAAAGTCCAACAAGTCATTGAGCAAACTGTGGCTGACGAGGTAGTGAGTAGCGAAGAGATTTTCACATGGGCGATGAAAATTGACGCCAAATATAATGAGGAAGCATCAATCGATTGGCCAAAGCACCAATCCAGCCTCTCCAAAATTCGCATCACGTTCAAGCGGCTGCTTACGATGCTTAGTTGCCCCGAAAACAAACGCGATGAATTGGTCGAACAACTCGTCACCTTTTACCGGACGATTTATGAAGGAAAGGCCAGTTGAAGAGAGCAACCAAAAGAGACCTTTGTGGAGCGTTCCGACGACTATCCCATTGGACTTGGGATGAGTCTGGAACTGCCAATCGATTGGGACTCGTTCTCAACGAAGAAACGATAACGGAAATGTTGTTATTGAAGTTGGCCAAGCAATTTTCAGGCCGTGGCTTAAAAATAAGCAGTTACACAAAACCACAAGAAGGTCGTGACACGAAAAAATACGGCCTGGCAACTGGGGCTGATTGGGAATTTCGTTTTGAGAATGGCAGTAATTACGGAATTACGGTCCGTATACAAGCAAAGCGGTTGTTTACGAAATCTGGCAAATACGAAGGTTTGGACGGGACTGGCAGTCAAATTCAAACACTGGTCGCAAATGCTGGTAAGTCTATCCCCCTGTATGTCTTCTACAATGCCCCCACATCATTGCCTTTTTTTAAACGGGGACGATTTTCTAGCTTAGATGAAATATACTGTGGCTGGCCGTATTTTGCCAATGAAAATTGGGGATGTGCGATCGCAGTTCCACAAGATATTCCTTCAATCGACCGTCCTAGACAAGATCAAGTTCACCAACTTCCTTGGCATGCTTTGATTTGTCAATGTCGTGGGGACCGTTCCAAACGCATTCAACGTTCTATAACAGATTTGATTGCTATGAATTTAAGAGAAATTTATCTTGCACGGCTAGATTTCGATGAGCGGGAGTCGCGCGAACCAAGTCGAAGTTTTGGAGACTGGAGCATGCCAGACTTCGAACTCAATTTGGATCGTCCGTTCTGGGCAAACATGATTCTGGAAGGATTGGAACCCGAGAACCTACCCGAAGGAGTCAAAGGAGTTGCACTTATCAGAGAAAACAGAGAGGCGTTTGCAGATGACTAACCTTGGTCGACTCACGAAAATCGACCTGCGCGACATCTGGAAAACGGAGGCGCAGGATTTTACCGCTTGGCTGGCGCAAGAGGACAATATGGCAATCCTGTCCGAAACGCTCGGCCAGGATCTGGAGGTAGAGGCACAGGAACGCAATATCGGACCGTTCCGCGCCGACATATTATGTAAGGATTTGGACGACAATAGTTGGGTTTTGGTTGAAAATCAACTTGAGCGCACCGACCATACACATCTGGGACAATTGCTGACCTACGCCTCTGGCCTATGTGCCCCAAACAGAAGTCGATGAATGATGGGACCGATCGCCAAAAGATTACCAAGAAAATTGGCGCGTCTTTGGCCGCGATATTGGCGTCCGAAATGGAAACTCAACGCGCGACTAATTGGGGAAATTTTTAGTCTAAGTCTTTTTGCAAAGGCCATATACTTGTCCGCAGTGCATCCGTCCGACTGGGCGATAAGCATCAATAGGCGTTGGCGTATTTTTCGGTATGAAACCGGATTGCCGATAGCCATTATTTTGTTAGCCATATGCAGCGGTATTGCGTTCTTCGGATGGCGAGCTGCCCAATTCGCTGCCGGTGATCTATGGCCTGAACTTGGTGGAATGGTCTTCGATATATTTGTAATTCTGATCGTCTACGAAGGGTTACAGCATCGACGCTTTCGGAGAGAAGCGATACAAAGACAACAGGATATTGTCGACGATTTCAAGCGATGGGATTCCGAAGAGGCACGGCGCCGTATATCTGGAGCGATAAGGCGGCTTAATCGTATGGGAGAAACGGCGATTGATTTTGCGGGCACGACACTATCGAATTTTGCTTTTGCGAAAGAAGGAATTGGTTCGATTAAGGGCTCAACCTTTTTTGATGGGAAATGGGGTCAAGCCATAGGCGACAGTTCCGTCCAATTGAACGACGTTGAATTTGATAGAGTTGATTTGAGATCGGTCAAGTTTTCACCCTTCGAGCCATTACAGTTCATGGGTGAAGTCGCACCTCGACATTGCAAAATCACAAATTGCTCGTTTCGAGACGTTTCGTTAAATGGCGTCATATTCAACGGAGCAGCAATTGTATGGAGCGATAAACCTCCAGATGAGCACGAGCATGCAGAATATGATGAGGAAGGTGAACCTTTTTGGGTCCCAGATTCATATGGCCCGTTTCATCATTGTGATTTGACTGGCGCATCCTTTGTTGGATGTCATTTTGAAAACGCTGACTTTAGGGGGGCGTCGGGATTGGGCGACGCCGATTTCTACGATTCTACCGGCCTAGAAAATGCTATTTTTAGTGATGAAGCAGCAAAGTTTCTCGCCATGCAGACTTTGGAAAGAAACGTGGTTCGTCTTCCGACAGTGGATGAAGCATTTGGACAATGGAACCGATGATCGCTACTGACCGCCTTGTAAAACCTGACCGTGGCGAAATCTGGTCGACGGAGTTGCAAGGTTTGACGCCGTGGCCAGCACCAAAAGGCAATATCTGATGGCATTTCTCGCTGAAGATCATGTAGAACAGGCTGGGATCGAGACGCTAAAGTCTCTCGGCTGGCTCTACCTGCATGGCAGCGACATTGCGCCCGATGGACCATCACCGCAGCGGGCTAGCCTATCCGATGCTTTTCTGATCCCGCGGCTTGAACACTCTATAGCGCATATCAATCCTGCCATTCCCGCCGATGCCATTGAGCAAGCCTTGCGGAAATTACTGACCAACGAACTACCCAATTTGGTCGAGGAAAATCGGCGCATACACCGCTATTTGGTGAACGGGATTGATGTTGAGTATCGCAGTGATACAGGCTCCATCGTCAGCGACAAGGTCTGGCTGATCAACTTTGACAATGTTGAGGCGAATGACTGGCTCGTCGTGAATCAATTCACGTTGATCGAAGGACGCCAGAACCGGCGACCCGATGTCATCCTATTCGTCAACGGCATGCCGCTGGCCGTGCTTGAGCTAAAAAATCCAAGCGATGAGACCGCGACGCTCAGCAAGGCGTTTGACCAGCTCCAGACCTACAAACTGCAAATACCATCCTTGTTCAAAACGAACGCGGTGCTTGTAACCTCAGACGGATTGGCTGCGCGAATTGGCGCCCTTACAGCCAATGAAGAGCGCTTCATGCCTTGGCGGACGGTAAACGGCAAAGACTATGTCGCGCCGGGCGTGCCTGAGCTCGATACGCTGCTCAAAGGTGTGTTCAACCGGGCCAACTTTCTCAAGCTGATCCGCGACTTCACGGTGTTTGGTGATAAGGGCGAAGGGCCATTTAAGATTGTCGCCGGCTATCATCAATTCCACGGAGCGCAAAAGGCGCTCACAGAATCCATCGATGCGACCCAACCGGATGGCGACCGCAAGATTGGAGTAATCTGGCATACGCAAGGTTCTGGCAAAAGTTTCTTGATGGCATTTTTTGCAGGCTTGGCCGTCGCTTCGCGGGAACTGGAAAATCCAACCATGATTGTTCTAACCGACCGAAATGATCTGGACGATCAGCTTTTCGGCACGTTCAGCTTGTGTAGCGATCTGATCCGGCAAAAACCGCAGCAGGCCAATAGCCGCGATGAACTGAAAGATCTTTTGGACCGGTCGGCTGGCGGCGTGATTTTTACTACCGTTCAAAAATTCTCGCCTTCTGCAGGTGACGAGCAATATCCCATGCTGACGGATCGCCGGAATGTTATCATCATGGCCGATGAAGCTCACAGAAGCCAATATGGGTTTAACGCCAAGATCGACGCCAAAACCGGGCAAAAGCGATACGGGTATGCCCATTATATCCGGCAAGCACTGCCCAACGCATCATTCATCGGCTTCACCGGCACACCAGTCGAAGGCAGCGATAAAAATACACCTGCCATTTTTGGCGACTATATCGACATCTACGACATATCACGTGCAGTCGAGGATGGCGCGACCGTTCCCATCTATTATGAAAACCGTTTGGCGCGGATAGAACTAAACGAGGAAGAGAAGCCTGCGATCGACGCTGAGATCGAAGCCATGATCGAGGATGATAGCTTAACAGAAGCAGAAAAACTCAAAGCCAAATGGTCCAGCGTGGAAGCGTTGGTGGGTTCGGAAAAACGTTTAAAGCAAGTAGCAGCCGACATGGTGAGCCACTTGGAAAGTCGGTTAGAGGCGATGGATGGCAAAGCAATGGCCGTCTGCATGAGCCGCAGAATTTGCGTGGATTTATATGGGCAGATTATAGCCCTACGCCCTGATTGGCATAGCGACGGCGATGATAAGGGAGCGATCAAGGTTGTCATGACCGGCGCGGCATCCGACCCTTTGGATTGGCAGCAGCATATTGGAAACAAGCGGCGGCGCGATGAATTGGCCAAGCGGGCAAGAGATCCGGACGATCAACTCAAGTTGGTTCTGGTCCGCGACATGTGGCTGACAGGTTTTGATGCTCCAAGTATGCATACGATGTATGTCGATAAGCCGATGCGCGGCCATGGGCTGATGCAAGCAATTGCCCGAGTGAACCGTGTATTCAGCAACAAGCCTGGTGGCTTGATCGTCGATTATATCGGCATCGCGCAAAATCTAAAAACAGCCTTGGCCGATTATAGCGACAGCGACCGCGGTAAGACCGGTATTGATGAGGAGCAAGCCGTTGCAGCGCTGAAGGAATGGTATGAGCGCGTAGCTACAGTATTTCATGGTTTCGACTATAAAACAGTGTTTACAGGGACATCCAACGACAAGCTCCGCTGTTTAGGCGAAGGATTAGATTGGGTTCTCAAATGGCAGGAAGAGAATGCGCGGCTGGTTAAGTCGGTTGAAGAAAAGAAAGCGGCACATCGGGCCTTTCAAGATCTGGTGCTTGGCTTGAGCAAAGCGTTTGCGTTGGCGTCCGCAAGCGATTTTGCACTGACAATCGTTGATGACTTCGGCTTTTTTCAAGCTATTCGAGCAGCTCTCACAAAATCGCAGGCTTCGGGGAAACTGAGTGAAAATGACCGCGCTTTTGCAATTCGCCAGTTAATTGATCGAGCTGTCGCTAATTCTGAAATCGTCGACATTTTAAAAGCGACCGGTATACAGTCACCTGACATTTCAATTCTATCAGACGACTTTCTCGACGAAATCCAACATTTAAGGCAAAAAAATCTGGCTTTAGAGGCCTTAAAAAAACTGCTGAACGGCGAGATCAAAAGCCGATCGAAATCGAACCAGACAGAAGCAAAGGCTTTTTCAATACGGCTCGAAGAGGCTGTCGCACGTTATCACGCCAATGCGATATCTGCGGTGGAAATGATCCAAGAGCTAATTGAGATTGCAAAAGACATAAAGGCCGCGAGAGCTAGAGGTGAAGAGCTGGGACTCTCTGATGAGGAAATTGCTTTTTATGACGCGCTATCATCGAATGACAGCGCCGTTGAGGTTTTAGGAAATGATAAACTGAAGATAATTGCAGTCGAAGTGCTGAACCAGTTACGCAATAACGTGACCGTCGATTGGCATAAACGGGAAAGCGCAAGGGCAGATATGAGAGTTCTTGTGAAAAGGATTCTCAGAAAATATGGCTACCCACCTGATCTCTCCGATCAAGCGGTCCAGACCGTCATAGAACAGGCGGAAAGGCTTTTGGCAGAAAGCCATTCATAAGGTTACCGCATAGAGCCTAGATTTGTATTAGATCAGAACAGACGTCTTTTTGAAGGCACATGGCAAGGTCATGCCTTGTCGATGCCAATTAACGGCACCACCGCTCTAGCCGCTATCTCGCTCAAGCCGTCTGCAATGAAACGCGAATATGTTTTTTCAATGATGCCTGCGCTAGTGTCATGGGTCGCGGCAATTAGACGGAGAGGGATTCCCATTCGTATAGAACGAACAATAGAGGAATGTCGCAACGCATAAGGAACGAATCCGCCCAATTCAATTTCCGACATCACTGCTTTCCACTTTTGTGTCATTTGCGATGGTGTTGTCCATGGACCTCGTTTTTCACGAACCCATTTTGTCCCTGAGATCTGGCGATGGGTCCAGCGCTCCAAAAGGGCATCACCAGGTTGTCGGCCATCATGGACATTGATCAAAAGTGAGATTACGTCCTCGCCTAGCGGTAATGGGGTTAGACTGAGCGTCTTATTTTTGCCTTTCCAACTAGAAGGCATCATTATGCGATTATTTTCAGGCTGCAGATCACCGACGGTTAAGCGCGCCACTTGCGAAAACCGTGCCCCGGTAGCCGCCAGAATAACTACCAGTCTAAAAAAATCGCCCTCTTCAGAATCATACTTCCGAGCTACGTCGATTATGCGCCTGACCTGATCATCACTAAGAATCTGATTTTCGCGCACTTCCGAGAGGTCATCAACAACCGTATCCAATGGACGAAAACCTTGCTTCAATACTTCATTCAGAAGTGATCGTTCAGCGGCTGGCCGTAATGCAGCGCCCGAGATCAATGCCGCCCTAAAATCATTTACGATCCTATTGATCGTAGTAGCAGCCAGCCTTTTCGGTAAACCGTCTCTCCAACGCCCGAGATCCGCTTCAGTTAAATCCTGGATCTCTATTTCAGCTAGTTTTTCGTCCGCGAGCACGTAAGCGCTTAATTTGTAATCTGCGTCCGAGCGCTTTTCCGTGCCAGCGCGTTTGCTGTCACGTTTGTTTCGCATTAAAATATACTCCTGCACACAAGAACAAACTGTAACAGGTTGACCCTGAAGCTTCCTTGCTCTTTGGATCCGCTCCCCTACGACGGCTGCTTTGGCGGCGGACATTGCAGTGGCATAGTCCATTGCCCCTTCTTGAACGACATCGTCAGCGACGCCAATTACCTTCTGCCAATATTTCCCATCTCCGACATAGCAGCGTGCCAACCACTTGCCGCCTTTCGCCGATTTACGAAATCCGAGATGGATATCAACATCAACACCCCTCCAATGAAGTCCAATTGGCAATCGATCCCGAGCATTTCGCGATGACAGGATTGCTTCTTGTAGATTTTTACTCATTTCAAATTCCATCAAATATACGTCGAATAAGCATGCATACACACAGACGAACATCAGCGCACGTCAACGAATTTTATTCTTTATCTTCAATGATTTGATATAACAGAATTTGTCGATTATCAATACATGTCAGCATAATTTAGCCCTTTCACGGCTGAAATACGGGTTCGAATCCCGTAGGGGTCACCATTTTTCGGGACCAGAACGTATCCGTTGGATACACGTCCCGAAAAATCGCGCAGCGCAAGCATGGGCTTTATCCGGCAAGTGATTTGGGCATAGCTTTCCTTGAAAATCCCAAGCGCTAACGCTGAAATAGTTTCACGGCCAATACCATTTCTGCACGCTATCCTGTGTCCATTTTCACCTGTCCTTTCTGGTATCAGCTTGACAACAGATGGTGGTTTCATTTTCTGTCGTCTTTACCGGTACCCCGCAGAAAAACGGTATTTCTGACGGCCTGCCTCCCTGTCTAGTGTAACCTTTCATTTCGGTGCAGATCTTTACAGCACGGCGCAGCCGGTATCCGGAATATGCACGCGAAAAATAGCCTCCGGTCGCGCAAGGCACCATTGGCGTGGCAAGGAGCGGTCGCCCAATCGGACGAGACACGGCACTCGCCGGGCTTGGCTGATTCATGCGAAGATTATGGTATGGCCGGCAGGGTGTAGGAAAGGCTGTCGGGAAGCGTAAGACAGCAAGGACAATCTCGACGCCGAGATCGCGGCCAAGGCAGCAAAGGGCTATCCACGCATCAATATCATCTACGATGACACCCGGTGCGTCATGTTGATTCAGGACAAGCAGCAGGTCTACCCCGATTTCGCGCAACGGGTCACCTGGGGCAAGACGCCGCTGGACCCTAATCACAGCGACTGGGAATAGATTCGCAATCCACTACCCTTTTGCTATTGCCGCCCCATGTGCATTATTTCGCTTGCGTGGCAGGCC
>TARA_R110001599_G_scaffold353461_5_pt1 | contig 17162 bp, 16 predicted proteins | sample TARA_R110001599 | Tara Oceans TARA_R110001599 (sample SAMEA4398360) | marine metagenome | biome: Polar Biome; feature: [MES] marine water layer (ENVO:01000295) within the mesopelagic zone...; material: water (ENVO:00002006), including particulate matter (ENVO:01000060) such... | reverse complement strand
GACATTGTCAGGGCGGAGAAATCCTATTACATAATCCGGGTTAAAGCCAAAATACCAAACGGCCAATCTTTTGGATGAATAAAATACCTGCTTAATAAAAGGCAAAACTGATTCTCTAATACCAATGAGCCTAAAAAAAACATCCCAAGCACATCATACAGCTTTTCAATTAAGTATTGTTAAGCTGCAAATATGCTTGGGATGAAAATATATATTATTACCTAGTGGACAGTAATGGTTGCATCTAAAAGTGATGCAGCAGCCTCATCAAGGTATATTCCACAATCTGCGTGTTGTTGTAAAATACTTGCTGGAAATTCAGGACTAACTTCATTTTCAAGGCATGCTTTAACGGCCTTTGCTTTTCTTTCATCTGGAACAGAACAAATGATTTTATTAGACTTCATTATCTGTTGAATAGACATGCTCATGGCCTTTTTTGGAACATCTTCCAAAGTTGGAAACCAACCTTCACCAAATTGTTGTTGACGGCAAGCTACATCTAAGTCCACAACAAGATAAGGAGTGGTAGTTTCAAAGTCAGCTGGAGGATCATTAAAAGCAAGGTGTCCATTTTCCCCGATTCCTACCATTGCCACATCTATAGGTGATTGGCTAATAAGCTCATTCAATCGATTGGTTTCTTCCATAGGATCCTTCTCTCCATCAATTAAGTGATAAGCTTTCAATCCTTTGACCTTATCCAAAAACCTTTCTTTTAAATATTTCCTGAAGCTCGCAGGATGGGTAACAGGCAATCCAAGGTATTCATCCAAATGAAACATTGTAACCTTACTCCAGTCAATATCATGGGACAATATTGTTTGAATCGTCTCAAATTGACTTGTTCCGGTGGCCAAAATAATATTGGCTTCACCTTTATCTTGGATCGCATCCAAAATTGCCTCAGCAGCATGATCTCCTGCTAATTTGCCCATTTCAGATGGGTCTTTTCGATTATAAATCTTCATTTAATAGGTATTATTTGTTTGATATTTATCCTCAGCTAATAAGTCCATCTTGGCCAAGTAAAATGTAATTAAGCACTTTATCGTATCACCTGTTTTCAGGCAAAATATTTGTATTTCCTTCAAGAGACAGGGAGACATCCAAGAGGTTTACTATTTCTCTAACCTCCACTAGTTAAATCTGGGACATCTAATGTTTCCCCTCTATCTATTGGCAACGGACCTTTCAATTAAAGGCCCTATAACACTCCAGATTGCAGCATTATATACTTCCATATCCAATGAAATACCATTCCTAAGGGAGTCCATCATTCTCCTAAGCCGGTACGACATAGCCGGACATGTTAAAAGTCATGGTACGATGAGATTCACTGGATTTTATATTTTCGACTTTTATTGCAGAAAACAAACCGGTAATAGCGGCAAAACCTGACAATCCTCCAACCTTATGAAAATCTCTCCTTTTGTTATCCATATTTTTATTATACCTCAAATAGGTAAAACTTACCTCTACTACACCAAATATATTATAGCCATTGTATATAAAATAACTTTTTAATTCCAATAATTTAAAATAAATTCGAGGAATTATGTTATTCAAATAATCCCCCAATTTACTGAAAGTCTTTGTCATGACAAACCCACCCATCACTCAAATTGATTCAGAACCACGGTCTAAGGATACATCTTCATCTCCGCCTTCTAAAAGACTTCTCTCAATAGATGCATTAAGAGGGTTTGACATGTTACTTATCGCAGGAGCAGGATCATTTTTAGTACAATTAAAAGGAAAAACTAGTATTTCCGCTGTAGATTGGGTTGCCGGTCAATTTTACCATCCTGCATGGAATGGTTTTTCTTTTTACGATTTTATTTTCCCTTTATTTTTATTTATTGCAGGAGTTTCGTTAACGTTTTCATTAAACAAGGGAAGGTCCTTGGGCATGACCAAGGCCACCTTATACAAGAAAACATTTTCGAGAATGATAATACTTATTCTTTTAGGTATTTTGTTTAAAAATTCACCAGTCCCATTCTTTGAACCTTCACAAATTAGACTGGGAAGTGTTTTGGGAAGAATAGGTATTGCCACCTTTGTCGCCACAATTATTTATTTAAATTTCGACTTTTACAAAAGAATTGGAGTAGCTGCCATAATTCTTTTGCTTTATTATGCAGCCTTATTCCTTATCCCTGTTCCAGGATATGGAGCAGGAGATTTAAGTATTGAAGGAAACTTAGTAGGTTGGTTTGATAGAACTTTCTTACCCGGCATCCTTAAACAAGAGATCTATGATGAACTTGGATTGTTAACACAAATACCAGCATTGTGTCTTACTGTTTTTGGTACTTTGGCAGGTGAAATTTTATCCAAGGCTTGGCTGGACTCCAAGAAAATTAAATATTTGGCCATTGCAGGCATTATTGGTGTAATTATAGGTTTGATTTGGGACTTACATTTTCCAATTAACAAACACCTATGGAGCAGTTCATTTGTAATGTTAACAAGCGGCCTGGGCTTTCTTTCTTTACTATTATTCTATGTAATTATAGATGTATGGAAAATAAGAAAATGGGCCTTCTTCTTTCAAGTTATAGGGCTAAACTCTCTAACCATCTATTTTGCCTTCAGTTTTATCGATTTCAGGTTCACTAGCAAAAAATTATTTTCAGGTTTATATGCTCCACTAGCTGAAGAATGGCATTCTGTTTTTCAAGCATTCGGTGCCCTTATGTTGGTATGGGTGTTTCTATACATCCTTTACCGTTTGAAAATCTTCGTCAAAGTATAATTTGACTTGAGCCACATGCTTTCACTAGAAATAGACGATCTACCTTCAAGCGCATGATTAAATTTTAACCACTTGAAGCCATAATATCTATTTGATTAAGGAGAGAGATTGTGATTCATTCGATGAGTAACCAAAAAATGGCCGTATTGTTGTTGAAAAACGCAACAATACGGCCATTTTTTTTAGTCAATTAAATACCAATCGGCACTTCTCTAAGCCCAGAGAAGTCAGGTTAGGCTTTTGCCTTTTGAGCCAAAGCAGCAGCTATATCCATCAAAGCAATGGTTTCTTCTTCATTAAATTCATAAGGTTCTTTTTTGGCAATACCCAATGTACCAAATAATTCCTCCTCTAAAATCATAGGCGCGGTAATCGCACCTTCCACCTTTGTATCCTTAGCTCCGGGTCTAACTACACCTGAGTCATCTGTTTGCAAATTACAAACTTGCACAGCTTCCATTCTTTCAGCAGCAATACCAGCCATTCCCTTCCCAACAGGTATAGTACTCATTTTAGGTAAAAGGAAATCTGGAATACCCACCTGAGCCTTAAGTTCTAAAAGTCCAGTTTCTTTATTTAACACGTGCAGGGTCCCTGTAACACAGTCAAATGCCGACAGGCATTCTTCAAGCCAAAGCTGCCATTCTGCATTATTGGCTTGAAGAATCCTTTGAGATAGATTGGAAGTAGTAGTCATTATTTGAATAATTTTTATTATCAATAAAAAGGTTTCTATCACAATAATAAACAAATCCTGTATAACCTTTAAGGTTAATTTTATAAATTCGAAGGAATAAAACGACAATGTCATGCAGCTTTTTTTTGAAGAGGAGATCAACGGGGAAGTATTTACTTTGGACGCTCAGGAGTCCAACCATTTATGTAAAGTTTTAAGAAAAAATATCGGGGACACCGTGCTGTTCACAAATGGAAAAGGGTCCTTGTTTACTTGTATTATTGAGGACAACAATCCGAAAAAATGTAAACTTAAAATCGTAGAACAACTTTTCACCCCGGTAGAAAAGTCACATATTCATTTGGCTATTGCGCCGACTAAGAACATGGATCGCATGGAGTGGATGCTAGAAAAAATGACGGAAGTTGGATTCGATGAAATCACATTTCTGAAAACGGCACATATCGAAAGATCAAATATCAAACTTGATAGACTGCATAAAAAATTGGTGTCTGCATGTAAGCAAAGTTTTAAAACCTGGTTGCCTGTTCTTAATCCAATTACCGACTACGAAAAGTTCATTACCGATGCCTCCTTTCATTCACATGAACGCTTTATTGCTTATGTAGACAAAGACAATGACACCCACTTGATCAAGCAAGCTTCACCAAATCAATCTTACCTTGTATTGATCGGGCCTGAGGGTGATTTCAGCCCAAATGAGATATCTGCAGCCATTAACAATGGATTTAAACCCTGTTCCCTTGGCAAGCATCGTTTAAGAACAGAAACTGCAGGTCTTGTGGCTGTTCATACTTTGAACCTATTGAATCTGGAGCAGTAAAATAACTAATCTTAAGCCAATTACTGAATCACATAACATTGTAGCGGTTTGAAGCTGGCATGTGTCTAGCTTTTGTCAGGGCATTCTTTCAACATGAAACATGCAATAGACAATCTATTACGTGCTGAAATCGCTTCAAAATCAGCCACTTCGATGCTGTTTTCAATTTCACCATAGCGGTGCTATGCTAAAATATCCAAACAGCCTGATTTTCTTGCGATTGCAACACTTCCCGTAAACACGGGACAGGCCTCACCCCTGACTATTGTCAGGACGGAGAAATCCTATTACATAATCCAGGTTCAAAGCCAAAAGTAGCAGTTCCTCCAAAAAAACAACTATTAATGCTATGCCTTTAGCTATTTACTTAAGGGATCAACTTGAGTGGTTATTATCATAATAAGTCAAGGCTCTATCAAGGTCTTCGGGAACATCTATGGCTACAGCCTGGTGTTCAGTCTTGACCATTTTTATACGGATGCCATTTTCCAACAACCTTAATTGTTCAAGCATTTCAACATTTTCCAATAAGGACTTTTCCCATTGAGTAAAAGCCATCAAAAGGTCTTTTTTATAAGCATAAATCCCGATATGTCTGAAATATTTCGGTGAAGATGCTTCATTCCTTTGAAATGGAATGGGGGACCGACTAAAATATAGGGAGAAGTTATCCTTGTCGGTAACTACCTTTACAATATTCGGATTGTTGATATGACTAGGTTCTTTAATTAGTGACATAAGTGAAGCTACTTCCACTTTTTCATCCTTGAATGCAGCAACGAGATTGGAGAGAGATTCCTTGTCTTGAAAGGGCTCATCTCCTTGAACGTTTACTATTATATCCGCTTCAATTGAGGCGGCTGCTTCTGCAATACGGTCGGATCCACTTTCATGCGGTTTTTGGCTAAAAAACACTTTGCCACCTTCCTTTTTTACAGCTTCAGCAATTGATTCGTGATCCGTCACCACCAAGACCTCATCAAAAACATTTGTAGCAAGGGTGCTTAAATAAGTTCTGGCGATCAATGGTTTCCCTCTCAAATCCGCTAACAACTTTGCAGGAAAACGAGTGGCTCCAAATCTTGCAGGAATTAAGGCAATGGTCTTCATTTATTGATGTTTCTTATTAATTCTTAACTGGTTACCTATGATTTTAGATGAAATATTTTTTTGGAATTACACCAAAATCACTGAAATAAGGTTTATCTTAATAGCAAAGCTAATCAATTTAAGCCCATTTCAGGGTAAAATCAATATCTTTATTGAAAGCTAGAGCTACTAACAAACAATATATGATCATGAAAAAAACACTCCCTATTTTGGTCCTATTTATATTGTTCTTTTCCTATTCGATTAAAGCATTCACACAAGACATAAATGAGGTTGAAAGGCTTTATGAAAAAGTAGAACATGACATCCCTATGAGAGATGGGATCAATTTGCACACTGTCGTTTACATTCCAAAAGACAAATCGAAACAATATCCAATACTAATGCAACGGACACCTTACAGTGCCGGACCTTATGGACCAAACAACATGAAAAGCAAAATTGGTCCTTCTGAATTTTTAATGAAGGACGGATATATATTTGTCTATCAAGATGTAAGAGGAAGGTGGATGTCTGAGGGGCTCTACGACAATATGCGACCTACACTTTCTGCAAGAAATAAAAATTCTAAAGAAATTGATGAAAGTACGGATACCTATGACACCATAGATTGGTTATTGGCCAACATTGAAAACCACAATAGCAGGGTGGGAATATGGGGCATTAGCTATCCTGGATTTTACAGTGCGGCAGCACTACCCTTTGCACATCCCAATCTTAAGGCTGTATCTCCACAGGCTCCTATAGGAGATTTTTATTTTGATGATTTTCACCACAATGGGGCCTATTTATTAAGTTATTGGCTGGCTACCTCTGTTTTTGGTTATCAAAAAGACGGGCCAACAGAGGAGGCTTGGTATGACATGGTTAATCCTGGAACAAACGATGGATACCAGTTCTTCATGGAAATGGGCTCACTTAAAAATGCAGACAAATGGTATGGTGAAGATAATTTCTTCTGGCAACAATTAAAGGAAAACCCCAATTACAATTCCTTCTGGCAAGAAAGAAGTATAATCCCCCACTTAAACAATATAAAACCAGCAGTATTGACGGTAGGCGGTTGGTTTGATGCAGAAGATCTGTATGGCCCCCTCACCGTTTACAAAACCATTGAAAGCAACAATCCCAACACTTATAATGCCATTGTAATGGGACCTTGGTCTCATGGAGACTGGTCAAGGGAAGCAGGTCAGCAAATTGTCTCCAATATCTACTTTGGAGATTCCATATCAACCTGGTACCAGAAAAACATAGAGCGCACATTTTTCCATCATTACTTAAAAGAACCCACTGAAGGAAAACCCAAGCTACCTGAAGCCTATATGTTTGATACTGGCAAACACAAATGGGAAAAATTTGATCAATGGCCACCCGAAAACAACGAATTGAAAAGCTTCTTTTTGCATGAAGGAGGAAGGCTTTCACAGGATTCCCCAGAAGGGAATCGATTTTCTACTTTTATATCAGATCCAGCCAAACCAGTACCCTATAGCCAAGACATCAAATTAAATTTTACTCCTCGTAAATACATGGCTGATGACCAGCGTTTTGCTGCAAGAAGACCTGATGTTTTGACTTTCGAAACTGAGGCTTTAACTGAAGACATGACATTCGCAGGAGAAATCATGGCCAGACTAGAAGTTGCAACCTCACAAACCGATGCAGATTGGATTGTTAAACTAATTGATATTTACCCTGGAGATTACCCTAATCACGAATATGTATTGGATGGTGTTGACATGGGGAACTACCACCTTATGGTTCGATCAGAAGTTATTCGAGGCAGGTATAGGGAAAGTTTTGAATACCCCAAACCATTTGTCCCAGACCAAATTACTTCAATTGATTTAAAATTACAGGATGTTTTACACACCTTTAAAAAAGGCCATAAAATCCAAATTCAGATCCAAAGCAGTTGGTTTCCCTTGATTGACAGAAACCCTCAAAAATATGTTGAAAACATCTTTAAAGCCGAAAATAAAGACTTCATCAAAGCCACTCATCGGGTATTCCATACTGCTGAATTCGCTAGTAAAATTGAAGTCATGGTGCTTCCTTAGAATGGTTTAAAATTAGGATTTATAGGTTTAGTTTGTGAGAATGGCGAGCGAAAATACATATATTTATCATTGAAAAGACAGCAAGTGAAGGATTGAAAGGATTCAAAACATCGATTTACTCCTATCATCAGAAAGCCATTAAAAAAGGTATCCTTGCATATTTAACATAGAAAACTAAAATTCAATATGAAAACTAAAGAAAAAGAAATCGTAACCTTAAAGAGGTCACTATTAATTGATACGGAGAACAAGCTTAACAAGCAGGTGGAAATGGAAGGAAAATCTTCAGCTTACTACCTTTCTATGGCTTCATGGGCTGAAATGCAAGGTTTCTCCAACTCTGCCCGTTTTTTATATGACCATGCTGAAGAAGAAAGAGGTCATATGCTTAAATTATTTAGGTACATCAACGAAGCTGGAGGCCATGCCATTCAACCGGAAGTTACCAATATCAGGCAGCATTTTAATTCCCTCCGAGAGGTTTTTGAGTTGATTCTTGAACATGAAATAGAGGTTACCAAGTCTATAAACATCATAGTAGACCATTGTTTCAATGCGAAAGATTTTGCTACTTTTAGCTTTATGCAATGGTACGTAACTGAACAACGAGAAGAGGAAACATTAGCTAGAAGAGCTTTGGAAATCTTCGATATTATTGGCGAAGAAGGAATCGGTTTATGGACGATCGATCAGGAAATGGGCAAATTACATGCTACTAAAGAGCCTGAAGTATAAATTCAATTTTGGATTCCCCTAATAAAAAAACCCTTCAGTATAAAACTGAAGGGTTTTTTATTGCCTTTTATTTAAGGCCAAGGCAGTTTTATTTATAAAGAACTAGAGGAAACCAGGATTGCACCTTGAGTTTCCATTTCTTTAAAAGCCTCTAAAGTATCATTCGGAGATAAGTTCACCCCTTTAGTAGCATCCGCTATTAAATAGGTATTGAATCCTAAATCCAGGGCATCTAAAACTGTGAATTTAACACAGTAATCAGCCGCCAAACCTGTTACAAATACATTCTCTATCCCATTAGCTTTGAGGAAGTCTCCTAAGCCTGTTTTCTCTTTCCTACCGTTATCGAAAAAACCACTGTAAGAATCAACCACTGGATTGGACCCTTTTTTAAATACCTCTCTCCAGTTTTGCTTGTCCAAAGATTTGTGGAAATCTGCTCCAATCGAATTCTCAACACAATGTACAGGCCATAAAATTTGATCTAGACCATTTAGGCTGATTGATTCCCCCACCTTCTTGCCTTCATGGTTGGCGGCAAAACTACCATGGTTGGCGGGATGCCAATCTTGGGTAGCTACAATTAGGTCAAACTTATCTTTAACCTTATTGATGACAGGTATTACTTCATCTCCCTTGCCTACGGCAAGAGCTCCGCCAGGCAAAAAGTCATTTTGAACATCTACAATTATAAGCGCACTGTTTTCCTTATTAACTTCCATTGTCCATTGCTTTAGCTTTTAACACCAAGGCTGTCCTGTATTCATATAAACTTGCTTCAAGTCCCACCGGATAAATATGAGGATTGATCAGTCTTTTATGGGTTTTATCAAAAATGGCAAGCCTATCTTGCGTTCGCTGCCTGATTTGTTGAATACTTGGGCGATTATAAACTTTCTCCCCTTTGCTAAATATAGGTTTTAAAAGTATTTCTGCTTCAGCATTGTCCACAGAAATCTTCTTTCTTCGAGTAGGATCAATAGGGTCTATAATGGTAACCTTATCACTTTTCTCTAAACCTTCAAGGTAAATCATATCCGCCAAAGCCTTTCCACCAGCGGTGTACCTCAACACATTATGATATCCTGGGATATTTATTTTTATAGATTGTTGAGACAATTTAATCTTTGGAACCCAGTCTCCATCTTTACTTTTCAAAGCAGATAGCTTATAAACAGCTCCTAAAGCAGGTTGATCATAAGCTGTTACCAGTTTTGTACCTACTCCCCATACATCTATTGACGCTTCTTGCATCTTTAATGAGGTAATGATATGCTCATCAAGGTCATTGCTTGCCACAATCTGTATATTAGGAAAACCTGCTTCATTCAACATCTTCCTAGCCAGGTTACTAAAATAAGCCAAATCCCCGGAATCAATCCGTATTCCTTTTATTTCCTTACCAATTCCTCTTAGTTTCTCAGCTACCTCGATGGCATGCTTTACTCCTTGAACAATGTCATAGGTATCTACCAAAAGTGTAGTATTGTCGGGAAAAGTTTCAGCGTAGGACTCAAAAGCTGACAATTCATTATCAAATGACATGATCCAGCTGTGGGCATGAGTACCTGACACAGGTATACCAAATAGCTTGGCGGCCATTACATTTGAAGTGGATGAACAACCTCCAATATAGGATGCCCGACTAGCAGCCAAGGCACCGTCAATTCCTTGCGCTCTTCTCAAACCAAATTCCATCACAGGATCCCCATTTGCAGCCAATACAATCCTTGCTGCCTTGGTTGCTATCAAAGTTTGGAAATTGATAATGTTTAATAATGGGGTTTCTAAAAGCTGGCATTGAATTAAAGGGCCTTTGACCCTGACCATAGGCATGTTCGGAAACACAACTTCCCCCTCCTCTACTGCATCTATATCGCAGCTAAAGGTCATGTTTTTCAGGTAATCAATGAAACCGCTTTCAAAAACCTTTTTACCATTGGCATCTTTCATTTCAGCCAAAAACGCGAGTTCATTGTCCCCAAACTGCATATTCCGGCAATAATCAATCACATAATCTAAGCCTGCTGCAATTGTAAACCCACTTTGAAATGGGTTTTTTCGAAAAAATAAGTTGAAGATGGCTTCTTCCTCGGCCTTACCAGCTTTCCAATAGGCATAAGCCATGGTAAATTGGTAATAATCAGTTAATAGAGTAAGTGAGCTGTGATATAGGTCTTTGGTAATTTTCATAAATGCGGTTCTATAAATCTCAAATTTACAGTATTAAGCGGCTTATACCACATTTTGACTCATTATTTTGATTTTGGCTGCCTTACATATAAGAAGTTGAGGATTACCCCTGAAAGAACCAGTAACATGCCTCCGTAGGTAATTAAATTGTAAGTTTCATCAAAGAGAATGTAGCCAAAGCCTAAAGCATAAATTATTCCGATATAATTCAGGTTTGCCACTTTTGCCAGATTGGCATTTTGGTAAGCCATGGTCATGTAGTACTGCGCCAGTTGAGTTAAAATACCTATTAATAGTAATAAAGCCCAATCCCAACCTTCTGGTTGTACCCAATAAAAGTAGCTTAAAACACCCGCAACAGGTATAGTGACAAGGGGAAAATAAAACACAATAACCAGTGGATGTTCCGTATTTTTAAGTTTCCGGATCACATTATAAGCCAACCCAGAAAATAAAGCAGACACAATCCCTATTCCTAGAAACAAGGCATCTATTCTAGGGTCAAAACCTTCGATAGTTAACACACCCAAAAAAGCAATGGCGAAGAAAACAAATTGCTTCGGTTTTACCTTTTCCTTGACTATAAATATACCCAAAATACTAGTAAAGATAGGGCCAAGATATTGGATGGTGACAGCACTTGCCAAAGGAATATTTTGGAGGGTATAGAAGAATGTAATTAAACCTACTGAGCCCACCACTCCCCTTAACACCAATAATTTCCTATTATTCCCCAAAACAGGTACTGATTTTCGCTTTAAAATCATGTAACTAAAGATAAAGCTGAAAACAGAGCGGAAAAGAATAATTTCAATGGCTGGAATATGGGGTAAAAATTTAACAGCAACATTCATTAGTGCGAAAAAACACACTGCCAGCAACATGTGCCTTACACTTGAATTACTCAAAATATCTTATTAAAACCTAGATTAAAATTACCTCATTAAAAGTCCTATAAAGAAAAATTGGTTCCAGAAAACAGATAAAACGAATAAAAGAAAACTAATTATCCTGAAATTTGTTTATCTATTTAAAAAAATGGGATTAAGAATCGGACAAAAGGCGCCAGACTTTACCTTACCATCCACATCAGGATCGGATTTTAAGCTTTCAAAAGACTTCTTTGGAAAAGCATGTATTATCTATTTTTACCCTAAGGATTTTACCGGAGGATGTACTGCACAGGCCTGTGAATTCAGAGATCAATTCGAGGAATTCAGGGACTTGGACCTTCCTGTAATTGGAATTAGCAGAGATGATATGGAAACTCACCTTCGGTTTAAAAAAGCCAATAAATTACCATTTGAGTTACTATCAGATACGAGCGGTGAAGTGTGTAAAAAATACGATGCATTGGTACCCATCATTGGTATACCTAAGCGAATCACCTATTTATTGGACAAAGGTCATGTCATTAAGGATGAATTCCAGGATATGTTTAATGCCAAAGCCCACATAAAAAAAATGCTGGAAAATTATTGAGCCAAATGTACCCTTATTGTAATGATCCTACTGACTTTGAATTAAAAATAAAGGGATGCATTACGCATCCCCTTATTTTTTGATTAAAAAAGCTTTTTATACTTTAGGCAGATTCCACCCATTGTTGTAATTGGCTTTTATTAATTTATTTGCTTTTCCACTAGTAAACTGGCCTTTGTCAGCATCCCAATAGATTTTTTCACCCAATTTATAGGCTACATTTCCCATATGGGCATTTATTGCAGCGATAGATCCAGTTTTAATTCCACAATGTAGCATGGATGGGTCATTGGCTTTCATGGCTTCCACGAAATTCCTACAATGTAACCTTTGTGCAGATCCTTCCGGCTTTACTAGCTCAATTGCTTCAATTTTCTCTTTTTTGGTACCATTTACATTTTCGGTTTCGGCAATTACTTTCCAACCACCACGATTTACTACCAGCGTACCATTGTTACCTATAAAGGCAATCCCCTCAGTCGTACCATAATTACCGCCGTCAATGCCTGTAGCATGCTCCCATAACATATTAAAGCCATCGTATTCATAGACGGTTTGCAATGTATCCGGAGTTTCTGAAGCATCATCAGGATAGGCCAACTTACCACCTGAAGCCATGATTGATTTAGGCGCACTAACCCCCATTGCATACAGGGCTATATCTATTTCGTGCACACCCCAATCCGTCATCAATCCACCGGCATAATCCCAAAACCAACGAAAGTTGAAATGAAATCTATTGGCATTGAAAGGCCTGTCAGGAGCTGGTCCAAGCCACATTTTATAATCTACGCCGGCAGGTGGCTGACTGTTTGGCAATTGTGGAACTGGATTCATCCAACCTTGATAAGCCCAGGTTTTAACCAATCTTATGTTTCCTAATTTCCCTGACTTTACCATTGCTATGGCTTGTTCATATTGGGATCCACTTCGCTGCCACTGTCCTACCTGAACAAGCTTCCCATATCTATCTGCTGCTTTCACCATCAAGTTGCATTCCTCTATAGAATTGGCGAGTGGTTTTTCGGTATAGGCATGTTTACCTGCTGAAAGACTATCTATCAGATTCAGGCAGTGCCAATGGTCAGGTGTTCCAATGATTACTGCATCAATATCGGGATCTTCAAGCATTAATCTATAATCCTTGTATTGTTTAGGCCTTTTTCCCCGAAGTTTGTAAACATCTTCACTACGTTGGTCTAAAACACTTTGGTCTACATCTGCAAGGGCCACACAATTGACTTCTGGTATGCGTAGATGACTGTGCATATTTGACCAGCCCATCCCCTTACAACCAATTAAGCCGAAATTAATCTGGTCATTTGCCCCTATCCTAATAGCTCTGGCTTTTAGGTGCTCAGCAGACAAAAGTCCTGGCATTGCTGCTATCCCTGCTGAGGTCAGCAATGATTTATGGATAAATTTTCTTCTGGAATTCATTATTTATTATTTTAAGATAATGAATGGCTTAATCTAATTTTCTAGCCCAAATATTTCTAAAACTAACAGGGTTTCCATGATCCTGAATATGGAATGGCAATTGCTCATCATGGGCTACATAATGAGGAATACCAATGTATTGTGTCGGACCATGAAGAGTCACATTGTTTTGAACAAGCACCCCATTGTGAAATACCGTAATTCGTGCTGGAGAAATCAACATCCCTTTTGAGTCAAAGCGAGGAGCAGTAAAAACTGCATCGTAGGTATTCCACTCACCTGGAGGTCGCATGACATTTGCTAATGGAGGATGTTGTTTGTAAATACTTGCAGCCTGGCCGTTAGAATAGGTCTTATTATCGTAGGAATCCAGAATCTGTAATTCATATTTCCCCATTAAAAAGAAGCCAGAATTGCCACGTCCTTGCCCATCACCTTTTACAACACTTGGCGAACGCCATTCAATATGTACCTGAACATCACCAAAAACCTCTTTGGTCTTGATGCCTCCCGTTTTGGCAACTACAGTAAAAACACCATCTTTAACTTCCCATTTAGGAAAACTACCATCCTTCTCACTTACCCAGGCATCCAGGTTATTCCCGTTGAAGAGTACAATAGCATCCGCAGGAGGTAGGTGGTTTTCACTACCTGGTGTTACAACTTGTACCACCGGCTCATAAAATTCAGTAGCCTGAGGTGGTAATTTAATTTCTTTCTCCTGAGCTGTAACAGAAAATGCTCCGGTAACACCCAGGGCTAAAAACAAAGAAAAGAATTTTGATTCCATTGGTATATTTTTGGTTTATAACTATGTAATATTCAAATTAAGTGATTTGTACCAGATAAACCCTAATTTAAGGGCATTAATTTTAATTAATACCAATAATTCAATTGATAATAGGTACTGGATTTCCAATAATAAAAATGATTTAAATCCAGCTTAAATGCTTAAGGTTTCTTTACAGTATTTATTATGATTACTTTTGCTATTCCATCGTCTTAAACCTTCAATTATTGTAAAAAACTGTACCTGAAATAGGTTTTTTACTATAATACTCTATTTATTATGAACAACCGACAGTTATTTTTATCTCATTTGGCTCAAACTACCGATTTCCCTCTGATGATAGAAATAGAAAAAGCAGAGGGAGTATTTCTTTATGGTCCAAATGGTGAGAAATACATGGATCTTATATCTGGAATTGGAGTAAGTAATATTGGTCATCGTCATCCAAATGTGTTGGCAGCAATTCACGATCAACTTGACAAATACCTACATTTAATGGTGTACGGGGAATACGTTCAGCAACCCCAAACCCTTCTAGCCCAGGCATTAGTCAACACATTACCAGATTCGTTAAACAATGTATACCTGGTCAATAGTGGTAGTGAAGCCATAGAAGGGGCTTTAAAACTGGCAAAAAGATTTAATAACCGAAGGGAAATTATTTCATGTGTAGATGCCTATCATGGTTCTTCTCATGGGGCCTTGTCTGTTGGGGGAAATGAGCTCTTCAAACGGGCTTACCGACCCTTGCTACCAGGAATAAGAAACATAAACTATGGAGCGATAGAGCAACTAGAGCATATCACTACAGATACTTCCGCTATAATCTTAGAGACCATACAAGGTGAAGCTGGAGTAAGAATCGCAGACAAGGAATATTTTATGGCTTTGCGTGAAAAGTGTAACCAAACTGGTACACTACTAATTATGGATGAAGTCCAAACTGGTTTTGGAAGAACAGGTAAATTTTGGGCTTTTGAACATTTCAACATCGTGCCAGATATAGTGGTTTGCGCCAAAGGAATGGGAGGTGGTATGCCAATCGGTGCATTTGTTACATCGAAAAAGATCATGGATGTGTTTAAGGAAAACCCACTACTGGGACACATTACTACATTTGGAGGACACCCTGTGAGTGCTGCAGCTTCTTTAGCAACCATTCAAACAATAACAGAGGGCAATTTGATCGAACAAGTAGAGGAAAAAGCAACAATGTTTAAACGTTTGTTAGTCCATCCAAAAATTAAAGAGATAAGAAGCAAAGGCTTAATGATGGCTGTGGCTTTTGATTCATTTGAAGTGTTAAAACCAATAATAGACCGCTGCATAGATAATGGGGTCATTACAGACTGGTTCTTATATTGTGATAATGCCATGCGTATCGCTCCACCACTTACCATAAATTTTGAAGAGATACAGGAAGCTTGTCAATGTATTTTACAATCCATTAATGAGGATTAATGATAGTCAATTGTAACAGACTTGTCAATTCCCATATCTAAATTCAACAAAACAATATAACCAAAAGAATATCAAGCTATTAAATAACAAAATACAATAGCAACACGCTTAGAAACCCAAGCTACAATAAAGTGAAATGGTTGTAGAACGGATAGCATGTTAAAAGGATATTTCGGGTTAAATAGATAGTGAAAATTTATAAATTTTGCTCTTTTATAAATCACTATTCTTTGTATTAAATTATTGTCTGCAAATGATTTGCAGATTCTACTGAGAGCAAATAGACAAAACTTTTAAATTTTGTTTAATTTGCAGAGAAATTGGTTATTCATGAATAGATTAATTAAAAAATTAACAAATTGCATTATGATGATTCGCTATTTTTTGTTCACCTTATTTTTATCCCTAAGCTTTACCCTTTCGGCTCAGGAACAACCTGCTCCAACTACAACTGAATTGGAAAATGGTACAATAGAGCAACAATTTGACTACTTGAAGAAGGTATCTACCAATTATCAAGAGTACAAAGTAATTAAATTGCGTTCACTTGAAAAACTGCAAACAAACATATTGGACTCTATCAAAGGATACCAATCTACCATACAGGAATTAAAAAGTACACTGCAAGAAAACAAAAAGCAAATAGACGATTTGAATCAGCGTCTTACAACTACCAAGGCTGATTTTGATCGAGCAGTTGAAGAAAAAGACAGCTTTAGTATTTTTGGCATGTTATTGCATAAGACTTTTTACAGCAATTTGGTATGGGGAATAATTATACTCTTGATAATAATTTTAGTGATTTCTTATTTCCGCTTTAAAAGAAGTCATCAAGTAACCGCCGAAACACAACAAAGTCTTGAGGATCTCCGTGAAGAGTTTGAATTACACCGTAGAAATACTTTAGAAAGAGAACGAAAACTTAATCGTCAATTGGTTGATGCATTAAACAACAAAGATTCATGAAAACCATTGCTATAGATATGGACGGTGTTCTAGCCGATGTTTATCAGCAATTTATTGATATGCATTTAGCAGAAAGCGGCATAACCTTAGAAAGGAGTGACATGGTGGGAAAGGCTGAAGCAGAAGCTTTTCCACACCTTTTAAAACATGTAAACTCCAATGGCTTTTTTGAAACAGCCCCATTAATGGCAGGAAGTCAACAAGCGCTTAAAGAATTGTCTAAACATTACCGCCTATTTATTGTATCGGCTGCTACTGAATTCCCATTAAGTCTTGCCGAAAAACACAGCTGGCTAGGGAAACACTTCCCATTTATAACATGGCAACAAATGGTGTTTTGTGGCTCAAAGGAGATAATCAAGACAGATATAATGATTGATGATCATTTTAAAAACCTTGATGTTTTCGAAGGGAAAACTTTTCTATATACCCAACCTCATAATGAAAATGCCAGCCCTGGAAAACATCAAAGGGTAAACGATTGGCAAGAAATTCAAAAAATATTATTGCCCTAAAACACAAAGTCTCAATAGATCACACATATCACCGTATCTAAAACTTTAATAAAATATTCGGTAGTTAATTAAGGGAATTGGTCGGATTTAGCACAAAACATTACTTATTGTTATGGAAGAATTCCA
>TARA_R110001599_G_scaffold12658_4_pt1 | contig 17184 bp, 12 predicted proteins | sample TARA_R110001599 | Tara Oceans TARA_R110001599 (sample SAMEA4398360) | marine metagenome | biome: Polar Biome; feature: [MES] marine water layer (ENVO:01000295) within the mesopelagic zone...; material: water (ENVO:00002006), including particulate matter (ENVO:01000060) such as...... | reverse complement strand
ATAGCGAGGTTAGGCATGATAAAAATAAATTTAAGCCGAATCATGGGTGAGCAAAAGTTAAAGGTCGCCGATGTTGCTAGGGGTACTGGCATTCATAGAGGTACGCTTACTCGTTTGTATCATGAGAAAGCAGTGCGTATTGAGCTTGAAGGCCTAGAAAAACTCTGCCGATATCTGAATTGCGATTTATGCGACCTGTTAGAACTAAAAGACCAATAAAACGAATAATAAAAAGGACGTTAAATGCCCATTCCGGATTTCCAAGCCACAATGCAACCGTTACTAGTGGCTGTAAAAGATGGCGAAATACACAAATTCAATTCGGTTATCGAGCAGCTGAAAGATTACTTCAATCTTAGTGATGTCGAACGACAGGAAAAGATTGCGTCTGGAAAACAAACGATAATTAAAAACCGCATTTCTTGGGCACGAACATACCTCACAAAAGCTGGGCTCCTCGAATCACCTGGGCGCGGGCTCACCAAAATTACGCCTCGTGGGTTAGCAGCAATCGCTCAAACCGAACAACCCGTCAGAGTTAAGTACCTCAAGAAATTCCCTGAGTTTAAAGAATTCCATACCGCCAAACCAAAATCTGATTCAGATATTAGTAATTCGAACGAGATAGACGACTCATCAACGCCAGAAGATCAACTGGAAACGGCGCACCAGACTTTATTTAAAGCACTCACGGAAGATATCTTAAATACTATTAAAGGCTGCACTCCCGAGTTTTTTGAACAGCTTGTTGTCGATTTAATGATATCCATGGGCTACGGCGGTTCACGCAAAGAAGCAGGGGAGGCCACCCAATATACTGCCGATGGAGGTATTGATGGCGTTATCAAAGAAGACCCCCTAGGGTTAGATACCATCTACTTGCAAGCTAAACGCTATACCGATGGAGTGATAGGCCGACCAGAAATTCAAAAGTTCGCCGGGGCTCTCGATATGAAAAGAGCTAAAAAGGGCGTATTCATTACCACATCGAGATACAGCAATGATGCCCACGAATACGTCGGCATGATCGAAAAACGCATTGTGTTGATCGACGGTAATGAACTTGCAAGCTTAATGATTCAGCATGGCTTGGGTGTAACCATCAAACAGACCTACGAAATTAAACAGATCGATACCGACTATTTTAATGAAGATTAATGTAGCACTGCGTACGAGTAATTAACCGGAAATATATAAAGCATGGCAGCCAAGAAACAAGCATCAGATAAGAACAGTACTTCTTTTGAAGAATCCCTTTGGGACAGTGCCAATAAACTACGTGGCAGTGTCGAATCATCAGAATACAAACATATAGTGCTCTCCTTAATCTTCCTAAAATTCATCAGTGATAAATTTGAAGCGCGTAGAAAAGCGTTGATAGATGATGGCAAAGAAGCTTTTGTCGATATGGTCGAATTCTACACCATGGAGAACGTATTTTATCTCGCTGAAGAAGCTCGTTGGGACTACATCATAAAACACAGTAAGCAAGATGATATCGCGCTTAAAATCGATACCGCACTTCATAAGATAGAGAAAACCAACAAATCATTAGCAGGTGCATTGCCCGATAACTATTTCTAACGCCTAGGGCTTGATAGCAGCAAACTCGCTGCATTGCTCGATACCATTAATAATATCGACACGATGGCGAATGAATGCCATATGAGCGAAGAAGATTTGGTGGGGCGTGTTTATGAGTACTTCCTAGGTAAGTTTGCCGCATCAGAAGGAAAAGGAGGTGGCGAGTTCTATACACCCAAGTCGATAGTGGCGCTTTTGGCCGAAATGCTCGAACCCTACAAGGGAAAAATATACGACCCGTGTTGTGGCAAACGTTACATACCTTCTTTTAATCCCACACCATACATGCTTCAATGGTGACAAATTAAAAAGCTCTTTGTTCAGATGGAAATCCTTACTGACTAGTATTGAGCTATTCAAGGAGGAACCAAATGGCCAGTCTTGAGCTCATCCAGTATCAACCACGACGAGCAGAGATAAATGATGGCTCGCTTCAGTGGAAAGACTTAAAAAGAAAACCAATCAAAAATCTTCCACAAATTGTTTGGGAAGATAATTCAACTTGGGCTGAAGCTAACCTTTGGGCGTTGGATCAAGCTACATCCTCAAAGCGTGATTTAAAAACAGTCCGTTCTAATATGTCTCACCTTCTTGCGTATGCGAAATGGTTGGAAGCTGAGTCAATGACTTGGTGGTATTTCCCTGAAAGAGAAAGTGAGCGATGCCTTATTCGTTTTAGAGGGGCTTTGGTAGCAGCAAGAAATAATGGCGAGCTTGCGCCAAGCACTGCGTCACAGAGAATGGCGGCAGTGATCCGTTTCTATAAATGGATGCTCTCACGTCGGCTTATTTCACCGGAATGGCCAATGTGGGAAGAGCGCTCTGTAGGAATAACTCTCACGAATTCATTTGGACTCGAACACACGATGCGTGTGGCTAGTACTGATCTCTCGATACCTAATCGCAAAGTCGCCGGAGCAATCCAACTAGAAGATGGCTTATTGCCAGTGTCCATTTCAGCAATGAAAGAAATACTATCTTTGGCAGATAAAACGTCGACGGAAGAGCTTTCGCTGATGCTTAGAATAGGCTTCTTTACTGGATTACGAATAGGTTCCATCACTGACCTTAAAGTAAAAACATTACAGGATGCCACGATTGTTCCGGAGGTTGGTTGGAAGCGTTTGGCCGTTGGACCCGGAGCCAGGCCGCCAGTAGCAACAAAATTTAGTGTTTCCGGGGCAGTTCCAATTCCTGAAGAGTTACTTGATCTTCTTCTCGATTATTCAATTAGCACAAGGCGTTTAAAGCGGCAAGCATTAGCAAGTCCTGAAGATCAAGGTCTGCTTTTTCTTACACGTTACGGAAATTCATATAGTGGTGATGATAGCCGAGCCGTCAACGTGGAAATGTCGCGCCTACGGTCAGCTGGTAAAAAAGAAGGCATAAAAGTGCTGCGTGGATTTCATTTTCATAGAACCCGAGCAACTTTTGCAACGGAGTTAATGCGGGTTGCACTTAAGTTCATGCCGGTTGGTGATGCTATTCAGTATGTGAGGGAATCCTGTCTTCATAAAGATGAAAGCACAACCATGAAATACATAAAGTTCATCGAAGCGAATAAGGCAATGTCCGAAGCAGCAGATGAATTTAATAACTTATTCATGGGGCTTGCAAAAGGGTGTGCTGATGAATGATCTTGACCTTACATTTCCATGTTTTCCTTTAGGCACCCATCAAATTCCTTGGGATTTAAGAATATTGTTATTCAAGGGTGCTTCAAAGATACCTCGAAAAACGGTATTGGATTTAATTGAAAAGGGTGAATTAGGGGAGGTAATAAAAGACCGAGTTCCCTTAGTAATTGCATTTCATGAGACTATTTCTTCAATGATTAGCCTCGGAAAATCTCGAGCACTAATCGAATCAAGTTTAGAAGTACTTTGGCGATTTTTTACTTGGTCTGATAACAATTCAGAAGATGTTTCTCGAGAAACGCTAATTGATATATTCAAGCGATGGACTGAGTTCCAAATTCATAGAGCCCAGGTTAAAAAAGAGATAAGTGCCGTTTATGCTTATAGACAGTCATCGAAAATGGCGAACCTAATTGCGAAAGCGCTGCAACTTCCAGGAACTAAACCCGGTGGAACCTTATTACTGCATACCCGAATGAGAAAGCCGCCTGAGAAAAAGCGCGTTCTAGGTGTAAAAGCGGATAAGCAGAATTTAGATCACACATTCGAGTTCGGCCATGTATTAACAAAAATATGCGAAGCATTGGATCTGACAACAGTTCGCGGAAAGCTCCCAATACTCATAGACGTCAGGAGCGGAACGATGCTGACATTAGCGGGAAACCTTAAGAGTCCAGAAATGAATACAGGGGCTATTAAATATCCGCAAGAAAAACGCAGGGCTGAGATTGCAAGAGCGCCATTAAAAGATGGCGAAAGCTTGTTCGATAAGCACAAACGCTCTGGAATATTGAACCTAAGAATTGAATGTGAATTATTAATTTTTATCGCGCAGACAGGTATGAATCTTACACAGGCTGCGAGTCTTGAAAAAGATAGCTATCGATGGAAGTCAAATGGTGAAGATCTTGAGGTTTTTCGCGTTTATAAAGGCCGCCGTGGTGGAGAGGCAATTTTTCGTTGTTTCAAATCTTATCGGGAACATCTAGAAAACTATATCACCTGGCTTGATGAAATGGGGTTTAGCGATTATGACGCTCGTTTATTTCCGTTTATAAGTCGAGGGATAGTTCGGGTAAAAAACGCTAAGGTACGGTTTACTACTACCAAGGATACATTCAAGAAAATCAATTTAACTTTTATAGGGCCACAACAACTTCGAAAAACCCGAGTTAATTGGTTGCTGAGACGAAGTCGAGATCTAGACCTCACTGCTGAGCAAATGGCACATGATAAAGGCGTACTTCTACGTGACTATGAAATGCCCCACCACCAATCAGCATCTGCCGAAATTATTCAATTTCACAGAGCAACAGATCCATCTTTTTTACCGCCTGGACCTGGCATTTGTATTGACGAAAGTCATAAACCCGAATCGATAGTAGGTCTTCCCAAGGAAGCACCAAAACCAGATTGCGTTAGTCCAGAAGGTTGCCTTTTTTGTACCAAACATCGAGATATTATGAGTTCAGAGTATTGCTGGAAACTTGCTTCTCACTCATATATCAAAAGTTTGGAAGCAGCTTTGTATAAACCATCGCAGAAACAAGAAATACATCCAGGTTATCGCGTCATCGATCGAATCACTCAAAAACTTGATGCGATTGCCTCGGGTAGTCAGGTTCGAGCTATGTGGGTTAAAGAAGCTAAAGATTCAATACGCTCAGGCACTTATCACCCTTATTGGGATGGGCATATCAAATTGTTGGAGATGATTGTATGAATGTTGCTGAGCTTCCAGGGTTACAAATTGAGTCACCGATAATTACGACGAACGCGGAAAACTTTAGACCATCTAGTTGGCCGCCTCCGATGGATTTTCCCGTGATTACTGATGCTGAAGGCAATGTGGTTTCGCGTTATGGTGACGTTCGTTGGGATCTATCTCCATGGGCAGGCCACACACTAACCATTCATTTTGGAGATGGTCCAGGGCAAGGAAAAAAAATAAGTCCAGAGAATGCCTCTTTGCTGCGTCAAATAGTTGCTTGGTGGCTTTGGGGAGCGACGGCTGTGCGCTCGGCCCGTTCTTTGGTTTATAGGTTTGAGTCTATTAAACCGCTATTTGTAGCGTGCACAGATAATGGCATAGTTGCATCCGAGTTATATAAGTTCCCCAGAGTAATCAAAGACGTTGCTAACTATTACTCAGCTAGGGGCAATCGGCTTATCTCGTACCTAAATATGTTGAGTTATGCCGAGGAACAATTAGGGTTTACCTTACTCAATGAAAAAGGGATAAAAATTCTTAGCGAAGCTTTACCAAATATTGAGACAATACAAACCGCTTATATTCCTGTTCGTATTTGGAATTATCAGATCACCCGATTGCGAGAATGTCTGGATGACTTTATGGCCCATAAAGATGACATCGAAGCTTGTTACAATTTTTGTTTGGATGCATACGCAAAGAATGCCGGAGGCAGTTTGTCGATGGCTTTTGGAGGGCTTCGAGTCGATGCCCCATTTAACGGCGCTCGATCAATAGGCTTACAGAGATCAGGCAAAGTATTTTATGGCATATTTCGCGACACGACTAGGAATTATAAAATAGAGCGGCTTCTAGAAAAGTGGTGTAACACTGAGAATAAGATGGCGCCAGTGACTCTTTCAAGCTATTTGAGTTTAGTTTGCCAGTCTGGCCTTGCGTATATTCTGAACTTCTCTTTGATGCGCGTTGAAGAAGCTGGAAAACTAAGAGCCGACTGTTATGAGATCGAATCCGACCCGTTGGGTAATGATATTCATCTTTTAAAAGGTATTACGACTAAAACCATTGAAGATGGCGACGCACGCTGGATTGTTTCACCAACTGTAGATATTGCAATTAAAGCGATGACAGCTATTGCAACTATGCGAATGAAAGCTGCTATAGAAAACCCATTTATCGAATTAGCCAAGGAAGATATTGATAACCCAGTCTTGCAGTCTCTAACTCATGAGCCATGGAGCACAAGGACACTGCACTCACAGCCAATTACAAAATTCAAAAAGGCGAGATCCTATGGAGACATATGGAATATCTGGCCAAAACTATTTGATGCTAAAGAACTGACTATCACAGAATCAGATCTGGAGATGGCTAACCGGTTGACTGATGGGCTTGATCCTGAAAAGTTTGCTGTGGGTAAGGTATGGCCATTAGCGTGGCACCAACTGCGGCGCACTGGAGCTGTCAATATGCTAGCAAGCGGATTGGTCACAGAAGCTTCTCTTCAATACCAGCTTAAGCATGCCACTCGTGCGATGAGCCAATACTATGGCAAAAACTATTATCGGCTAAAAGAACCCTTGAATGATGAGGCTCGTGGTTACTACCTTCGTGAAATGTACCAGGCAATGGTACGAGAATTTAAGTCCTTACAATCCGATCAATATGTATCACCCCATGGTGAAAAACGGAAGGATCAGATTCTTCACGAGATAACTGAAAAAGATCATAAGCAGCTAATCAAAGCAGCGAAGGCAGGCAATATTAGTTACCGACAAACATTTCTAGGTGGTTGCGCAAACTCAGGGCCTCCCTGCCCATTAGGTGGTATCAGCAATATAAGCGCCTGTATGGGGTTCGGTGAAGAAAAGCCATGCAAATCTGCATTATTGGATAAAGACAAACTACCGATGATAAATCAGCTTAGAGAAGTGGTTTCTATTCAGATTAATGAGGCTGAAGAAGGGTCACCTATGCATGAATCATTACAAGCACAATTAGAATCTGCGGAGCGAGCAATCAATGTCATCGAAAACACTTGAACCAAAGAAAATCAGTAAAGCTGAATTAAAGTTTCGAGATGCATTTGAGCGCCTCAAACTTGGAAAGCCAGACATAGTCCCTAAAGGCACACCACTGAGCCAGAACAATGTTGCTAAAGAAGCTGGCGTAGACCCTTCCGCACTTCGGCGAGCCCGATTTCCTGAGTTGGTTTCAGAGATTCAAGACTGGGTCGAATCGAACAAAGATGATCAAACTCTAAAATCCCCAAGACAAATGATGCTTGCACAACGTTCTCGAAATAGAGGTTTGAAGGAAAAAAACCATGCTTTAGAGGAGCAAAGGGATATAGCCATGAGCAAGCTACTCGATGCTCAGGCTCGAATAGTTGAGCTTACACTAGAAAATCAGCGGCTTAGAGCGCAACTCCCAGAGAGCAATATTCGCTTCATGCCAGATCTAACGTAAAAATATTCAAAATGAAACGTTCTTAAATATCTAGAAATGCGATGAACAAGTAGTTTAAAACCTGTTAAATCAGCTTAAATCGGCTAGAATTTGCTTAGTTCAGTCTTTTCGGTAGATTGTTATAGAAACAAAATTAATGAGGCAAAGATGGACGAAATAGAAGATCGTTGGTTGTCGATGTCCGAAATTTGTAAGCATTTGGGGATATCCAGTGACACCGCTTACAAATGGATCGAGAAAAAAGGGATGCCAGCCCACAAAATTGGCAGGTTATGGAAGTTTAAAAAGGACGAAGTTGATGGATGGGTCAGGTCTGGTCAAGCGGCTGATTAATTCTGATAGTTTAGCTTAAGAATTTATAGAGAGTGGACGTTTTAATATGCAGGTAATCGACAATATAAACACCTTATTTGGCGAAGAGTTAAAGTCATCACTGACCCCAAACTCAAAGCTAAAAGTCGCTGCCTCATGCTTTTCTATTTACGCCTTCGTCGCTCTAAAAAAAGAGTTATTAAAAATAGACTCTCTAGAATTTATCTTTACCTCACCTACATTCGTTCCAGAGAAAGCTACCGATAAAATTAAAAAAGAACACCGTGAATTCTTCATCCCCAAAATAAATAGGGAGCGCAGTGTATTTGGGTCAGAATTTGAGATACACCTGAAAAATGAACTCAATCAAAAAGCCATCGCCAAAGAGTGCGCTAGCTGGATTAAAAACAAAGTTACTTTTAAATCGAATACATCTAGTGCCCACATGCAGCCATTTGCTGCAACAGAAGCTAAAGATGGCGATACAGTTTTCGCACCGATTAATGGCTTTACTGCGGTAGATCTTGGTTACCAGAAAGGTAGTGCGGTATCGAATTTTGTTCATAAATTTGATCAGATGCCATTCACTGCGCAGTACTTACAGCTCTTTGATCAAATTTGGAATGACCCAGAAAAACTAGAAGATGTAACTGGTCAAGTCGTTCAACACATAGAATCGGTCTACCACGAAAACTCGCCCGAGCGAATCTACTTCATCATGCTCTACAACATCTTCCAAGAATTTTTAGATGAGATGAATGAGGATGTGCTGGCCAACGACCGAACGGGTTATCAAGATACGGTAATTTGGCAAACACTATTCAATTACCAAAAAGATGGTGCAACGGGCATTATCAACAAACTTGAAATGCACAACGGCTGCATCCTCGCTGACTCGGTCGGTTTAGGTAAAACCTTTACCGCATTAGCCGTTATGAAGTACTACGAGCTGCGTAATAAATCTGTATTGTTACTTTGCCCCAAAAAATTGGCAGACAACTGGCTCACCTACAACCGTAATGTCACGACGAATATACTGGCAAAAGATCGTTTCAACTATGATGTGCTTTGCCATACTGATTTAAGTAGGGTTTCAGGAGAATCTTTCGGCACCAAACTTAATCAAGTCAACTGGGGTAACTACGACCTAGTTGTGATTGACGAATCTCATAACTTTAGAAATGACTTAGCCGTTAACGACCGCGAAACCCGCTATCAAAAGTTGATGAATAAAGTCATCAAAAGCGGCGTTAAAACAAAAGTACTCATGTTGTCGGCGACTCCAGTTAACAACAAATTTACTGATCTGCGAAACCAACTCGCACTGGCTTACGAGGGTGAATCAAGTAACCTCACCAAACACTTAAAAACAAAGAAAACCGTAGAAGCTATCTTTAAAAATGCGCAAAGGGCTTTTAACGATTGGTCAAAACTAGAGCCAGAGCAACGTACACCTAAAGCTATTTTAGACTCCTTAGATATAGACTTTTTTGAATTGTTAGATAGCGTCACCATTGCCCGTTCACGTAAACACATTCAAACCTTTTACGACACTACAGATATTGGTCATTTCCCCAAACGAAGAGCGCCGTTGTCTTATCGTTGCCCCTTAACCACGCACAACGATGTAGTCAGCCTCAATGATATATTTGATCGCCTTAAGCTACTCAAACTCTCAGTCTATGCGCCCATAAGTTATATCTTGCCAAGCCGATTAAAAAAATACGAAGAGCTTTACGATACCGAAGTAGAAGGAGGTAAAGGCAAACTTAGGCAGGTTGACCGTGAGAAGAGCCTAGTGGCGCTAATGACTACTAACTTGCTCAAGCGCTTAGAGAGTTCGGTTTATTCGTTTCGTAAAACCTTGCAGTCACTTTCAGATAATCACAATCGCGTCTTAGCATTAATCGATAAATTCCATAGCAAGGGCGGAGTAACAGAAATAAGCGATCTAGAAGAGGCAATGGACCTGCTTGATGACGATGATGGCGAAGCCTTTCAAGAAATGAGCATCGGCAAAAAAGTACAAATCCAGCTAATGGATATGGACTTACCCTCTTGGCAGCAAGACCTAAGTGCCGACTTAGAAATGATTGATGCCTTACTGGCATCTGTCGCCAAAATTGCGCCTAAAGATGATGCAAAGCTGCAACACCTAATAAAGCATGTTGACGACAAGATTGAACAGCCAATCAATACCATAAAGGGCAAAGGCAATAAAAAAGTTATTATCTTCACCGCCTTTTCCGATACTGCTCAATATCTTTACGAGCAATTAGCGCCCCAATTATGGTCAACACAGCAACTACACACAGCGATGGTAACAGGCTCTAGTCCACCTAAAAGCACCCTTAAAAGCGCAAAACGTGGCTATGACATACAAGAAATACTCACGCTCTTTTCGCCCATATCAAAGTCTAAGGCGGCCATTCTTCCCCAAGAACTGTCGGAGATAGACGTGCTAATAGCGACTGACTGTATTTCTGAAGGTCAGAACTTACAAGATTGTGACTACCTCATTAACTACGATATCCATTGGAACCCCGTTCGTATCATACAACGCTTTGGTCGTGTTGACCGTATTGGCTCACCGAATGAATCCATACAGCTGGTCAACTACTGGCCTGATATTTCGCTCGATGAATACATCAATCTAAAAGATCGTGTTGAAAGTCGCATGACCATTGTAGATGTCACAGCAACCGGTGATGACAATGTACTCAGCGCTAAAGCTAATGACCTAAGCTACCGCAAAGAACAGCTTAAACGCTTACAAGAAGAAGTGGTTGAACTAGAGGACTTGAAAACCGGTGTATCCATAACCGACCTCGGCCTTAACGACTTTCGGATGGACTTAATGGGCATGGTCGAAAAATATGGCGAACCCACAACCGTACCCAATGGCATGCATGCTGTGGTGCCCGCCAATCCAGAAAAGGGCTTAAACCCAGGAGTGATCTTTGCGCTTAAGAATATTAATGACACAGTAAATGTCGACCAGCAAAACCGGCTGCACCCTTATTACCTGGTTTATATTAGTAATGACGGCGAGATTGTTGCAGACCATACTGAAGTGAAGCTGCTACTGGATTTAACAAGAAGCTGCTGCAAAAACCAAACTAGCCCTATTGCCAATGTCTGCGCCCTGTTTAACTCAGCTACTCAAGACGGTCGCAATATGGAACCTTATTCAAACCTACTCAGCGATGCGATACGCAGCATGGTGGATATTAAGGAAGAGAAAGACCTAGACAGTTTATTCAGCAGTGGCGAAACTACCGCGCTAGTGAATAGCATTCAAGGCTTAGACGACTTCGAGCTATTGGCTTTTATTGTCATACAAGGTGAGCCGTTTATAGCGGTGACGGATAACGGTAATGGGTGACGCAACCAAACAAAATCAACCACGACTCCATTGGAAGTTTCCAGAAGCTGCCAAGTTTGGCCGTGTTATCCCCAAAGAAAAGCTCTACATCCAAGCGGGTGCTAACGCCGAGCTAAAACAATTATTTGTTGAGCAAGTCGCCCAAATTAAATGGGCGTTTAAGCTGGCCGAAAACACCATAAACCTAGCCAAAACCGAACAAGTACATGAGCTAGAAGTGATTCACATAAAACTAAAAGCGCAAACCCTTGATGAAAAAATATTAACCGCCATCGACAAAGCCATACCGCACCCCACCTTATTTATGCTGACTCGTGATTCAAAAGAGGCAAACACAACAGAGCACGAAATTGCCTATCAAGCAGCCCATAAACTTAAAACAATCACGCAAAGCAATAAAGAAAAGTGGCAGCAGAGCTTGTACCTAAAAAGCCAGTGGTTAACGCAAAGCAGCCAGCGTGCAGCACCATTACCCGCTGCAACCAGTTTAGTGAGCCTGTACAGCCAGTTGATAGAGGCGCTCATGCCTTTGGGCTTTCAGGATGTAAAAAAAGGGCAAAGTGCAAAGAATTTACAAGAACCTAAATGTGCCAATGAGCATAGTAAGCCACAACAAAAAAAGCGCAGCCTAGAGGATAAGCTCGCCGACCTTGCTGCCATAGAAAAACTGAATAAACAGATTGAACAGACCAAAGCCAAGCGTGATAAAGAAAAGCAGTTTAACCGTAAACGTGAACTGAATGACCAGTTTAAAGCCCTAAAAAAACAGTTGGCGGCGCTTCATGGTGGTTAAGATGGTAAAACAATTTAAGCGCTTACTTTAAACTTAAGCCATAAACCTTACAGCATACAAAACTTAAAAGATTAGAGACCAATATGGACAAGCTAAAAATGCACAGCCCCGACATCACGCAACAGAATATTGATAAGTTGTTAGAACTCTTTCCTAATTGCAAAACTGAGAAGCAAGATGCTAATGGTGAGCTGGGCACTGGGATAGATTTTGATCTACTTAAACAAGAGCTGTCTAAAAATATTGTTGAAGGGCCGCAAGAGCGCTACCAATTAAATTGGCCAGGTAAAAAAGAAGCTCTATTAACTGCCAATGCACCTATAGCAAAAACGTTGCGCCCTTGTCGTAAAGAGTCAGTTGATTTTGATACTACAGAAAATTTATTTATTGAAGGCGATAATTTGGATGCGTTGAAGCTACTGCAAGAAACCTATTTGGGTAAGGTTAAGATGATCTATATCGACCCTCCTTATAATACGGGGAATGACTTCATCTATGCAGATAATTTTGCTGAGTCGAGTGATGACTATTTGCAGGAGTCGGGGCAGAAAGATGACGAGGGAAATCGGCTTGTAGCAAACACTGATTCCAATGGACGTTTTCATTCAGATTGGTTGAGTATGATGTATTCACGGATGAAGTTAGCTAGAAACCTGTTGAAGAATGATGGGGTTGTTTTTGTCTCAATAGATGAGAATGAAGTTCATAATCTAAAAAAATTATGTGACGATGTTTTTGGAGGAGATAATTTTATTACAACTTTTTGCTGGGAAAAAAAGAAGAAGCCCTCTTTTCTAAATAAAAACCTAGGCGCTAAGTTTGAGTTTGTGTTGGCTTACGCAAAATCGAGAAGTAAAACAGGCGCTTTTTCTGTCGAATTGACGACCGAAGGTAAAAAGTACCCATTTAATAATGCAGGTAACTCTGCTTCTGTGCTTAACTTCCCTCCCGGTAGTATTAAGTTCAATATGATTGATCAAGTTGTTGCGCCCCAAGATATGTCAGAGGGAAAAATAAAAACAAGGCTTTTGAACAAATTCACGATAAAAAACGGTGTCAATACTGAGGTCGTGTCCCTTGAGGGCGAGTGGAGATACTCTCAAAATAAATTAGATGAAATTGTAGAAAACAAAGAAGAAATAATAATAAGTAAAATCCCATTCCGGCCAAATCATGTTAAAGAGGGCGGTGAAATAAAAAAAATGCACAACTTACTTACGATTGCACACTATTCTATTGAGACCAATGAGGATGCTGACTCGGAGCAATCTCAATTGTTGGGGAATAGTTTTTTTGACTACGCCAAGCCTTCAGGTTTGATAAAGCTACTTGCTAAATCAATAACATATGAAAGAAAAAACGATATTATTCTAGATTTTTTTGCAGGCTCTTCAACTACTGCTCATGCAGTCATGGGGCTTAATGCTGAGGATTCCGGTAGAAGAAAGTTTATCATGGTCCAGTTGCCCGAGGTTTGTGATGAAAAATCCGAAGCGTTCAAAGCGGGTTATGAAAGCATAGCCGAAATCAGCAAAGAACGAATTCGCCGAGCCGGCACAAAAATCAAAGAAGAGAATCCTCAGTCTACTAGTTTAGATACAGGCTTCCGCGTACTTAAGATCGATTCGAGCAATATGAATGAGGTGCACTACACACCTGATGCAGTATCTAAAGACGACCTTTTCAATCAAGTTGAACATATCAAAGCCGACCGCAGTAGCGAGGATTTATTATTCCAAGTCATGCTCGATTGGGGGGTGGATTTATCTCTTCCTATTCGCAAGGAAACCATCGAAGGCAAAGAAGTCTATTTCGTTAACGACGATGACTTGGTCGCCTGTTTCGACAAAGGCATTGACGAGGCTTTGATTAAAGCTCTTGCAGCGAAACAACCCTTGCGCGTGGTTTTCCGTGATGATGGTTTTGTGTCTGACAGCGTAAAAATAAATGTTGAGCAAATCTTCAAACAGCTGGCTCCGGCTACCGATATCAAAGCGATATAGGGCAATAACTATGAAGATAAAATTTAAAAGCCAAGCCTACCAAACTGCAGCGGTTGATGCTGTGGTCGATTGCTTTCAGGGTCAGCCAAAAATCAATCCACTCAATTATCGTTTAGATAAAGGTGTTTCTAATAACGCTGGCAAGCAATCAAGTCTGGCTATCGACAGTGACGAAGGTTTTCGTAACCCAGATATCAAACTCGATGAGTCTGAGTTACTGCACAATATACAGCAAGTGCAAAGCCGTCAAAACTTACCGGTAAGCTCATCGTTGACTGAATTTACGCTAAAGAACGATAAGAAAAAAACGATTGAGCCTGTTAAAGCGGCCTATCTAAAAAATGCACGCGCCATCGCACCCGTGCACTTAGATATCGAAATGGAAACTGGTACGGGTAAAACCTACTGCTACATCAAAACCATGTTCGAGATGAATCAAAAATACGGCTGGAGTAAGTTCATCATTGTCGTACCCAGTATTGCGATTCGTGAAGGCGTGACAAAATCATTGCAAATTACCGCCGACCACTTTACTGACAGTTATGGTAAAAAGGTTCGCTTCTTCACCTATAACTCAAAGCAGCTGCACGAACTAGAGAGCTTCTCGTCAGACAGTGGCATTAATGTGATGGTCATCAACATTCAGGCCTTTAACGCTACGGGACAAGATAATCGTCGTATTTACGAAGAGCTAGATGACTTTCAGTCGCGCCGCCCCATCGATGTAATCAGCGCCAACCGTCCCATCTTATTTTTAGATGAACCACAAAAAATGGAGGGTGACAAAACCCTTGAATCCTTAGCTAAATTCAAGCCGCTTATGGTGATTCGCTATTCGGCCACCCATAAAACCAATCATTTAAAGATTCATCGATTGGATGCGCTGGACGCCTACAACCAAAAGCTGGTCAAGAAAATTGCGGTGCGCGGTATCAGTGTAAAGGGCCAAGGTGGCACGGCATCTTATTTGTATTTAGAGAATATCGAAATTTCAAAACAAGCACCTAAAGCCTGGGTAGAGATTGAAGAAAAATTAAAGACAGGTGTGATCAAAAAGAAACGAAAGCTCATAGGCAAAGGCGATGATCTCTATATTAAAAGTGGTGAGCTTGATCAATATAAGCACTATGTCGTCGCTGATATAAACGCCAATACCGATACCGTCGAATTTACCAATGGCGTGATATTAACGGCTGGCGATGCCTTTGGTGATGTAGATGAAGCTGTGCGCCGCCGGATTCAGATTCGTGAAACCATTAAGGCCCACCTAGAAAAAGAAGAGCAGTTGTTTAAACAAGGTATTAAGGTGTTATCGCTGTTCTTTATTGATGAAGTCGCCAAGTACCGTGATTACGATGCTCCAGATGCTAAGGGTGAATACGCTACGATATTTGAAGAAGAATACACCGAGCAAATTGCCTATAAGCTAGATCAATTAGAGCTTAACCCTGAATATCATGCTTACCTAAAAGGCATTCAGGTTGAGGATACACATGACGGTTACTTCTCTATTGATAAAAAAACAAAGAAGATGGTTGATAGCGTTACATCATCTAAGTCAGAAAAGACACAAAGCACCGATGTCGATGCTTATGATCTAATCCTGAGAGATAAAGAGGCTCTACTGTCGTTACCTAAGCCTACCGATGGTGAAGAGGCGCTTGCAAAGAAAAGCCTGCGCTTTATCTTCTCGCACTCGGCATTACGTGAAGGTTGGGATAACCCTAACGTATTTACCATGTGCATGCTAAAAAACAGCGACAACACCATTTCTCGTCGCCAAGAGGTAGGGCGTGGCTTGCGTATCTCTGTTAACCAAAATGGGGATCGACAAGATCAACCGTCAACGGTTCACGATATAAACGTACTGACAGTGGTTGCCAGCGAAAGCTATCAAGACTTCGTGACTAATCTGCAAACTGAGATTGCAGATACCCTAGCCGCAAGACCGCGTAAGGCAGATAAAGAATACTTTAATGGTAAGACCTTAAAAACGGATTCGGGCGAGATAGTTGTCACGGAGATAATGGCGAATCAAATCTATCGCTATTTAATGAAAAACGACTTCACTAACGATGCCGATGAAATAACCCCAGAATATCATTCGGCCAAATCTGAAGGTAAGTTGCCCGATTTGCCTGCTGAGTTACAACCTTATACCGAAGCCATTTTAAAACTGGTAGATGGCGTTTTCGATGTTAATCAAATGCCTGAGTTTGGTGATGGTCGAAAGCCCAAAACCAACCCATTGAATGACAACTTCAATAAGAAAGAATTTAAAGAGCTTTGGAATCGAATTAACAAGAAAGCAGTTTATAAAGTCGACTTTGATTCTCAAGAGCTGATTGATAACGCTATTTTTGCGATCAATAAAGAGCTTAAAGTCACTGAGCTAACGTATCGTATTGAATCAGGTGAAATGAATAGCGGCATTACTGATGGAGCCTTAAGAGGTGGCAAGGGTTTTGCCATTAAAGAAAGCTACGATGATAAAACCAGCGGCAGTGTTCATTCAAGAGTGGAATATGATCTGCTGGGGAAAATAGGCGAAGCCACGGTTTTAACCCGTAAAACGGTAGCAGCTATTTTAACAGGAATTGAAGACTACAAATTTAGTTTGTTTAAGAAGAACCCCGAACAATTTATTTCTGAAGCATCGCGCCTTATCAAAGAGCAAAAGGCCAGTATCATCATCAATAAGCTTAGCTATGATGAAACAGATCAAACCTTTGATTCCAATATCTTCACGGCATCACAAAGCAAGCAGGACTTTAGCAAAGCAACAGCACCGCTAAAGCGTCATATTTACGATTATGTTATTACTGACTCAAAAGTTGAGAAGGATTTTGCAGAAAAACTAGACGTCAGCGACGAGGTAGTTGTTTACGCTAAGCTACCAGGTGGTTTCTTTATTCCTACGCCTGTAGGCGACTACAACCCAGACTGGGCTATCTCTTTTAAAGAGGGTTCTGTTAAGCATGTGTATTTCATTGCTGAAACTAAAGGCTCTATGTCTACTTTGGACTTACGAGGCATTGAAGACAGAAAGATAGATTGCGCCAGAAAGTTCTTCAAACAACTTGAAGAAGCTAGTTCTGGTGAAAAAGTGAAATATGATGTTGTGACGAATTTCGACCAGCTAATGACGGCAGTTGGCAAATCAACGGCTGCTTAAATTGAACAAACGGAAAATACTATTGGTTAAATTAGTGGTGACATAATTACCTATTTGTCACCACTAAAGGATATCCACTATGGACAACTTGGGAAGCGACTATAATGCAGATAAA
>TARA_R110001599_G_scaffold322535_1_pt1 | contig 17188 bp, 13 predicted proteins | sample TARA_R110001599 | Tara Oceans TARA_R110001599 (sample SAMEA4398360) | marine metagenome | biome: Polar Biome; feature: [MES] marine water layer (ENVO:01000295) within the mesopelagic zone...; material: water (ENVO:00002006), including particulate matter (ENVO:01000060) such... | reverse complement strand
CCAAAGGTCTGCTCGGTACGGCACTGGGTTATCTCAATAAAAATTGGGAAAAGCTCGTAGCCTACACAGAAGACGGCGACGTAAACATCGACAACAACTTAGCCGAGAACGCCATCCGGCCCTTTGTTATAGGCCGAAAAAATTGGCCCTTTAGTGCAACGCCGAGGGGCGCCCATGCCAGCGCCGCTATTTATAGTTTAATCGAAACGGCAAAAGCAAATGGCCTTGAACCTTACGCGTATTTGCGTGAGGTGTTTGCAAGACTGCCGAGCATATCAAGCGATGAAGAATTACAGGCGCTGCCACCCTGGAATGTGTCGCTCGTGTAGGGTGTGGTTAATAGAGCGCTTACGTACCGAGGGAGTCAAAGTATTGGAACAAGCAAGCTTTACGCAGCGTTACTAGCGAGTTATAGGATGGCAGAATTAACAAGAGATACCGTGACAGATTTTTTTGGCAAAGCCAAGCACAACATGATCATCAACACTAATCAGCGAGTCAAACAATCGAACTCCGTTGTCAGATACTAAATCAAAAACTACAGCCCCATCTCCTTCATTAATCGAAAAATTATTTATCTAAAATACGGAATAATAAATTAAAATTGGCAATATATCGCGGATTCAAATTCGAAGTGCATCAACGTTTAAGCTGCTAACGCAGCCTATGTTCACCCATTAATTCACCTGAATTTTTGAACCCCAGTTTTTTCCTTGGACGAGAATTTAGTTTATTTACCGCGCGCTTCACTTCAGCTTGGCTCACGCTCTTAAAGTCGGTGCTTTTCGGAAAATACTGCCTCAAAAGACCATTAGTATTCTCATTTAAACCCCGCTCCCATGAGCTATAAGGGTGAATAAAATAAAATTCCGTTGAGAGCGCCTTACTTATTTTCTCATGGTACGCAAACTCTTTGCCGTTGTCGGCCGTTATACTAAGCACTGAACTCATATAAGGCTTGAGCAGACTAATTGTCACCTTGGTAACCGCTTTCGCGCTCTTACTGTCGACCTGTACAGACACGGTGAAATTCGTTACGCGCTCAACGATAGTCACTAGCGCGCCACTGTGGCCTTTGCCAATTACCGCGTCTATCTCCCAATCACCAATCCGTGACTTATCATCAACAACACTTGGCCGATCCTCTATGCTCACGCGGTTTTTTATCTGACCCCGTGTCGATTTTCCGTTCCGACGTTTGTCATACTTCTTCCCCTGTTGACGAAAATGAGTATAAAGGTCGCCCCCTGCCTGCTTATTCGCCCAAACATACAGGTAAATACTTTCATGGCTAATCAAGCGATCTCGATCTGCCAGTAGCCAGCCAGATATCTGCTCTGGACTCCAATCCATACGCAACTTCAATTCAATGGACGCTATCATTTCTGGCGTCATTCTCGTCGGTTTAACCGCCGCCTCACGCCTCAGCGCAGCCTTCCCGTGTGCTTGTTTAGGACGATACCCTCGGCTCCCAGTATTTCTTGACAACTCTCGGCTTACCGTTGACTGACTTACTTCGATAATCGCGGCTATCTCACTTTGTGTGCATTTTCTTTTCTTTAGTGCCGCTATCTGGCATCGTTGGTCATAGGTCAGTTGCTGGCAAGCTCTCATCATCACTTCATCTCTTGCCGGAGAAAATACCTTCACTTCCGCTGGCCGCTTCTTTTACCTGATCAGATGATGCACTTCGGACTTGAATCCGCGTATTAAAATATTACTTATTCCTCCATTAAAAGGTTTTTCGCCACCCAATATCAATAGTAAACAATTCATTACTTAAAGTAATATATTGATCTCCCGAAAAAGGGTTCGAACCACGTACTTTTTGACTAGGTACATAATTTATAGTTAAATCTAAAGTGTTAGTTTTATTAAAAAAAATCCAGCTCCCTCCCATATTATAGCGCTGATCAAACACTGCTGTTGTAATTATATTATTTAGAACCTCCTCTTTATTTATGGGCTCCCTATGCACATCGCTATAACCCGCCCTTAAACTAAGTTCTTTGTTAACCCGATAATGTATTCCCAATTTTATAACGCTTAAATCACCCCAACCAAAGCCGGGACCATCACCATCTCCGTACCGTCCAGATGACTGCCCCGAATTTGCATAGGAATTTATATTTGAGAAATATATGCGTTGATAATCAACTAGAAACGTCAATAATGGGCTCATTTTCCATGCTATACCGTACTGTAAATAAGAAGCAACATCCAAATCCCCATGTTCTGCTAATAATCCACTATACTCTTTATGCTTTTGCATATAGCCTTTGGATTGCATAGTTAGGCCTGCTGTCAATTTATTGTTTATTTTTAATGTGCCTCCAATTTTTACACCATAACCAAAACTTTCTGAATGGCCATTATTACTGATTTTGTTCGGACGAGATGATATCGGAGAAAACATCTCAAAACCATTTATCTCAATCGATTGATAAATCAACTCTGGACTTATACCAATACTCAAATTCTGATTTATTTCATGTGACCAAGTAGGCGAAATAAATATTTGGACAATGTCTGAACCTAAATCACCAAAACAAAAATAACCGCTTTGCGGTGTATTCGAAGGGCAATTTTGGTTATCAAAAGCCTTATAATTTATATTTACACCGCCGTTACCATACAATACGATACCAATAGCATTTCGCTTATCTAACTGAGAATGCATAGCAGCATATACGATAGGAAATATACCATCAATTTCCCCAGGAGAATCTGGCTCAGCTTCACGCCGCCCCGGAGCAAATACAAAGCCGCCATCGCTTTTATTTTCCCCCGAAAACTTATCCGTATATGCGACTTGTTTACTTGATAGAAAAACACTACCAATTACCCAGCCGCCTCCTTTTAAATCAATTATTCCTGCGGGATTAATCGCCATCACCATGCTGTCTTCGGCAAAAGCAACACCCGCACCAGAAAGAGCCCTGTTAGTCGCACCGTACCCATTAAGATAACTACCCATCCCTCCATAGCCATATGAACTGATCAATAGGGTTAAACAATAACGATTGATAAAACATATACATTTTATTAGCATAAATTATCATAGCCTGCTTATAACGAAACAATTTTAATTTCAAGATCGCCCAAGCCGCTGCAAGGCAGCGTGAGTTAAATATTCATTATAGATACTGTCATTATTCGCAGAACTTACATGACCACTATCTAGTTCTTTCACTTGCTCAATCCTCGTCATACGTCCCGACTGGAATTCATAGGCATGTAGATATGCCCATGACCAATATGGATGTTTTCCATCCATAAATGCATTAACACCATCTTCATAAAGGCCATAGCATCCATCAAAGGATCTAAAAGGCTTACCTTGGCGGTCATATGTAACCATAGCTACCGGCATGCCATTACGGACATCAAACCAAACTCGTTTCTTGCTGACCGGCGATCGAGCAAACCCAATTGGTTCCGCCTCGCAGACAATCGTCTCTGGTACCAATTCAACGACGCTATCAAAAAAAGTTTCGCCACGCTGTCCTCCATGAATACCGTGCTCCCAATTTGAATGTATTGAATTCCAACCCCCAGAAACACCAGCTAACAACGGCTGCTTACCAATTACTTTATAATTACCCCACGTATGAAGGGGATCGCCAGCCGCCCATGCATCAGATAGATATAATGCCGACCCAGGTACCAAAGGTTCAAAACGTTGATTACTAGGGAACTGCCTAATTCGTCTAAAACTAGGAACATAACCATACAAATCAGGTAGTTTATGCTGATCGTAGTCCCAAATATTAAGATAACTAGCGCCACGCTCTGATGCAGGCGAAGTATATACAACGGTATTAAATCTCAGCTTATCAATATGCTCATTCCAATATGGCTTAGGATCCAGTACAACACGACCAACTGGAGAAAGTTCCGCCCAAGCCAGATCATACTCGTAATCAACTTTGCCATTATTAGCTACGTCATATTCTTTCATTGCATAAAGGCTGGTATCGTGCCGGCCCCATGACAATGTCAACCCGGCAAAAAGTTCCAAAGCATTTTGCGTACCCGGAAATGGATGACCGCCTATCCAGGGCTTTCCATCGTCATTAATCACATTTCCCTTTTCGCTAAATATAGCTTTACCTTGGTTTTTTAATGTTGCTTCCAAATACTCCCATGGCCCAAGCTTCATCCACTCGGTGGTCGTCGTGAGAACCTTAAGCTTGCGCCCCATATTTTTTACATGATGGTATTTTGCTGGCTCTAAAAGTTTTTTTACGTATTCAACATTATCCGCAGTAATCATACCCCCAGCATTAATATGGCCCTTGGTATATGAATCGATTGATAACAGTTCATCAGGGTACACTTTCTGAATTTCCCCTGTCTTAGCAATGGTAGACCAGAGTGGCGCCAGAACACCGGCACCGACAAATGAACCACTATAACGTAAGAGATTTCTACGACTGATACCTGAAATCCAACGAGCCATTTAATATTCCTCAGCTTAAAAAAAGGCTGGCAACATAACATTGCCAGCCAAGTGGGGTAATAAAGTGCCCCCCAGCAGTCCCAATAAAATATTATTTACAATTGATAAGCGATACGCAAACCCACTTCTTGTATATGGTCGAGAGAACGAGTCAATGTATCAGCTGAATCACCGCGAATATTTGATTTTAGATAGTTATAAAAAAGATCTACGCTAAGGCCACTACCTGGATTCCATTTGATAAGGGGCTGCGCTAAAAGACCACCACGTATATCGTATAAAATCGCCCATTCAGCAACGAATTTCTTATTAGGCCAAGGTTGGAAGCCAGCAAATACAAGATAATCCGCTCCAGAAATACCATCCGAACGCTTGTAATCTGTATTGCCGACGTTACCACCGTAACCGCTCAAGTGGAGCCCAACTAAATCGCTTTCGCTCCGATGCATATATTGCGCTACTAGGTATGCGGATGGAAATGTCTCACTCCAACGATGCCATTTCTCGGCAACGGCAGTAAAGATGTATTCATCACTAACTAAACCATTTTTAGCAAGAGCAGGCGATGTGAAAACGCGCTCCGGAGTATACTGTACTTCAAGGTTGATAATAATTTGGTTCCAAAATGACTCATTATCTTCTGTTTCATTAACATAACTTCCTCCCAGCCCAAACACTTGTTCTCGATAGTAATCACGCTGAACTTGTCCGCGAATACTACCACCAGCACCTATAAAGAACGTATTTAACAGCGCCGCAGCCTCAGTTGCATTCGCAACCGGAGACGCGAACACATCACGAAGACCCTCAAAATCCGCAATTGCAGTATTTAAAATTTCAACCCCGTCTAATCGAACACTTGAAGCTGTTGAGAACCATTCGTCAGCGCTGTATACACCACCAGGACCAACCGTTACTGGCGCGTGGGACAGAGCTTCCCCCACGCTACTATAAAGCTTACAAAAATTCTCATAAGGATTCTGAGACCCACTACATGTAGGTTTTGCGGCGTACGCTGTTTCGACGATTGCTCCTACAGTTCCACCGTACGGTGTGAGTCCTTTATTTATTCCACTTTCGGCCCAACGGAAGACACCAAGAGAGTTATATCGACTAACCGCCATCGCCTGCCAACCAAAGTTACCGTAGTCAGCCTTAAACTTAATACCAAAATCGAGTTTCTTATCAAAATCACCACTATAATAATTATCAAGTGGTCGATAAAACTGAGACGGTACAACGTTGTATTGACTATTTGGATTAGGTAACACGTCAGGCTGGAACTTACCAACAAACGCATCCGCAGTAATATTAGAAGTCGCCTGCATTGTAGCCCTAAACGCTAACTTTGGCGTACGTTCATCCTCATACTCTTCAATCGCTCGATCCAATATCAAATGACGTCGAAAATCCAAACCGTTAGCTACATCAAGGGTCCGGAAGAATACAGCTTGGCCCCAAGCAATTTGTTGGTTCCCGAACCGAAAGTCATACTTACCTGTCTTATAATTTAAAATAAAGGTTGGGAAATCGACCATATAATCTCGACCCGCGATTTCAAATGGGCTAATATTTTTACCGTTTCTACCTTTAGCTTGGTAGAAATCAACGCCACCTGTATCTGCATAGCGATCCCCCCCACCACCGGCGATACCACCTTGATCATTTTGCACTTCCGTGGCGTTGAAACCAGCGTTAACCTCTGGATCAAACAACGCACGTACTTTGATATTAAGGCTTAGATTTCTGGTAAATTTAGTGTTCATTTCACCATTGAACCGAAGTATGCCTTGAGTGAAATCATAGTTATCTTCTGGAATTCGATCACTACGACGAACAGTGTCTTTTGTATCGAGTACCAATGGTAAGGCTGGAATTGGAACATCGCCCCATCTACCACCGCCGAGATCAGGTGGCACAAACGCTTGACGAGAAACCTCAACATCCTGAAACGGTACATTACTCTGATTGTATGGGTTTTCACTACCCGAAGTATTGTAAGCAGCATCAAGTCGAATCTGACCGAAAAACGTTGTTTTATCAATTAATTCTTCAACTAACCCTCCGGCAAGGCCAGATTGAGCCGTAATCCCCCCTGCTAGACACAGCACATAGAATACAAATTTATTACGATTGTTATATGTTTTCATTTTTAAACCTCACTATAGATTCTTACAGCGATAACATCATGTAGAAACTTTATTATTAAAAAGGCAAAATAGATAAGATGCGCGCACTATGACCTACAGCTACAACTCGCCCGTTGGTTGACGCTGGCTGCCCTAAGCCTGAGTACCAATTTAGGCTGAGATCTAAGGGTTCAAAAACCTCCCAAGACTCACCACCATTGTTGCTTTTCATCCCCACTCGCTGGCCAACGACAAATACTTTATTATTCGTATACGTCACAGCAAAGAAACTACCTTTTGTGTTTACTGAGACAGACTTCCACGACGCCCCGCCGTCATCGGTTCGAATAACTAACCCCGCCTGACCAACTGCGTAACCAGTATCGCCGGACATTTTCAAATCGAAGAACGTCGCCGCTGTATCACCGTCAACTTCTGGATGCCTATACAGAACAGACCACGTTTCGCCACCATCTTTAGATACATTTAACTGGCCATACTCTCCGCCAACAATAATTCTATTATCCTCTAAAACCTTTACGACATAATTGGTTGGTTCGTCACGAATAACAGCAGTATCACCAGCACCAGAGTCATATAGCGTCGCCCAGTGTGGAGCGATTGACTCCCAGGTTTTTCCGCCATCTTTTGAGCGCAGTAGAGTGCCGAATGCGCCCGTCGCCACCGCTAAACCATGACTATTAAAATCAACCTTTAACAGCCTCATATCCGAGCCGCTATCAGATATCTCCCAAGTAGAAGTGCCATCACGTACCAGGACAACACCCATCTGCCCAACAGCTATTTCTCTTCCACCACTGTGAGCAACACTAATCAATCCAAGGGTCGTTGGAGATACCTCTTGCCTCCAAGTTTCGCCACCATCGCTTGTTCGCATAATAAGACCGGCCTCTCCAACAGCGACGCCGACACCTTTATTAAAATCGACACTAAATAAACGATCTGTTGGAGTTGCTTGACTAACTACGACGTTGAGACGCTCATCCATTTCTGAACTTAAGACCGGATCGACCACCACCATCATCATCATTGCAATAAAACTAATTATTATGTACGACTTCATTCCCAACCTCCATGCGTTATCGGGCTGTACTTACGCGATGCAAACACATCGCGTAAGTACAAAATTGCAATTTTTATTATGCACGCCCGAGAGACTGCAATGCCTGTTGAGTACAGTAGGTTTCGAACAGCCAATCTTCATCAATTTGGAATAAAGATTCGGTGCCAACACCTTTTTTAGCATGATGGGTACGCGACAAACGTTTGTTTTGATGGTCGTAAATCATTACATAAGTCCAAGACCACGCCGGTGTTTTGCCATCCGCGCTCATCACTACTCTTTTACCGTCTTTACCTCCACCAACAAATTGGCCGAACGCCATTTCAAAGTTAGCCCAGAGCTTGCCTTGACGATCATATCTAACGCAGCCACATGGAACGCTATTTCTAGCATCGACATATACCCGTTTTTTACTCACCGGTGAACGAGGAAAACCTACTGGCTCACATTCCGTGACGATAATATCCGGTGCCATTTCATACTCTGACTCCCAAAAAATAGGATTGCCCACCTCTTGTTCCTTGGGCTTCCAGTTGTCATCAGTACCAGAGAAATTACCACTACACGCAATTAACATCGGCTTACGTTCGATAATTTTATGGTTACCCCAAGTTAAGAACGGGTCGCCAGCAGCCCACGGATCTGTAAGGAACCATGTTGCACCAGGAATAAGCGGTTCGAAACGTTGGTTAGCAGGAAACTGCCGAACTCGACGGAACTCTGGTAGATAGCCATACAGGTCGGGAATCTGACGCTGATCTACAGACCAATTACTTAGGAATGAGGTACCACGAACATCTGCCGAGTTGCTAAAATAAACCGTTTGTCTTCTGAGCTCCTTATCGTAACCTCGGAATACTTTTCTATCGGTTCGGGCTTGCATCTGAAGCTCAACCCACTGGAAATCGTATTGATATTCAAGTTTCCCATCTGCACCAAAATCCCATTGCTTAATTGCGTAGGTATTGGCATCAGCACGGCCCCAACTCATCGCCATATTTGCCCACACTTCAACACCAGTTTTTGGGCTAATAAAAGGGACACCGCCACCCCAAGGGTTACCCTGCGCGTCGACCACGTTACCGTCAGCGTTAAACTTAGCTGTGCGGCCTTCAGCTATGTTGCGCTGCATTGCCTCATAATACGCGTGGTTAAATAATTTTCGCATATCAGTAGTAGGAGCCTTTATCTTAATTCGACGTCCAGCATTCTTTATTTGGTCATACATAGAAGGGTCCAGTATGTGTTTCGCATCCTCGACGTTCGCCTTAGTTATGTAATCTCCTACACTAATTTTGCCTTTAGTTTGATCCTCAATGCTATACAACTCATCAGGATAAGCATTTGTAAGCGGCATATCCTTAGCCATAACTTTTTCTATTGGCATCAGAACACCGGTACCAGCGCCGCACGCTATTCCTTTAAGCAATTCACGTCTGCCAAAATTAAGATCGTATTTACGAATATGCATCACACCCTCCAGGGTTTTATTATTTACGAGTCGCAATATCTAACCGTTTGCGACATTACGGTTATTAATTCAGGAGTTATTAGGAATTTAATAATTTCAAATTGGACCTAGAAGATGATCTCTCTTCGCTGAACAATTTTAAATCAACACCCTCGCCGACCATCAAATCAGTTCTCCTCACAAACTTAGGTTTAAGAACGGACACGATCAACGGCAATACGAGTAATGCAAGCACCATGTTGATCAACATAATGGCTGACAACAGTAGGCCCATATCTGCCATAAATTTAAGATCTGACAGAAAATACCATGGCATAATTCCGATAAGCATGATCGAGGCAGTAAACATGATTGCCTTACCAGTAGTAGTAAGTGCTTCAGTTATTGCGCGATCCCAATCTTCACCTTGAGCGTGATATTCCTCGCATATCCTCGATAGCAAGTAGATACCATAATCAATACCTACTCCAACACCGAGAACAGCAACCATAACTGAGTTAATGTCCAAACCAATTCCCAAAACTGACATTGTTGCTGTTAAGTAAAAATTCGCCAACACAACAGGAACCAGTAACACTAACGAGGCTACAATAGATTTATACATATAACTTGCGATAAAGAAGATTGCCAAACATGCAAGTCCAAGCAGAATCCATTCGTAACGTTTTACAACTAAATTCATCGCATGCTGTAAAGCAATAGTTCCAGATGCCATACGAACGGTAATTCCATCATGATCCGTACCGACAGCGTCAACCGCAGCGTGGGCAGCAACCAATGCCCGATCTATGGTTTCTTGTTTATTGTCCCGATAAAACAGCGATATAGCACTATGTTGAAATTGAAAATCTGTTACATCGGAAAAATTAAGTGGATTCTGACCAAAAGCTACAGATACTCCCGCTGCATTTACTGATCTATCAGTAGGGTCCAATGACAGCCATGCTGGGTGACCGCCAGAATAAAGGCGTGAACCTTCTTCCATAAAATCAGAGAATGAGCGCGCAGCTTTTGCGGGACGATCCTGACTTAACGCAACCCGTAATATCTTTTTCGTTAGTGCGTAAGCTTCTTCTGTCCGAGCCGCACGTTGCTGCACATTACCTGGATCTTTGGCTTCGAGAATAATCTCAAGAGAGTTCACACCAGGAAAATGATCATTTACATCTCTTACGCCCACATTAAATTCGGAGTCATCCCAAAGTAGATTACTACCTTCTGTAGGATTACCAATCTCAACCTGCCGAGAGAGAATGATTACTACGACTGAGACGATACAAACTATAGTTGCCGTTATCCTAGGAATTCGTTTCCCAGTGATTAACGATGCCACACCCTCAAGAATTCTTTTTTGAAACCGATGAATACCTTTCTCTCGATCACCGCCAATAATATCGTCAATGTTTTTAGGAGTAGGAAGGTATGAAAGCATTACTGCAATAAGCATGACGCCAGTTGGGATTAAGAAAAAGGCCCAAAATCCGCAAAACAAGGCAAATCTCTGCATCGCTGGAATCGGTGCGACACCGATGCACATGATAGCCACCATGTCAGTGATGATGCCAAATACACTTGGCGCCATCATTACAGCAAGCGTCGCTTCCGACGCTAACTTTCTGTCTTTAAGTTCACTAAATATTTCGTAGTAGCGCTCAGTATACTGAACGCAGTGAGAGAAAGACCGGGCAACCAAAAGTAGCGGCACAACCATCAGTAACGGCTCAATTGGCGACCTCAACCACCCGACCAATCCGAAGCCCCATATAGCTGCAACAAAACTACAAACTACTGGAGTAATAACGCCTGCGAAATTCCGCATATAGAAGGCAAGTGCAACTACAAGTAAACCAATGGTAACCGCAAAAATAGCGTAGGTTTGCTCCTGAAGTAGATATACCCATCCCGTTAAAATAGGTTGCCCAACCACACGAATTGTATGATTATGATCCGCCGCATCATTTGCCAATTTTTGAATTTCATCAAATACATGACCATAATCTAATAAGTGCTCATGGAAGCCCGCACGTATCAGTGTTGAGGTCTCATCCGACGATACAAGATAAGTTCGCGCCATTGGAGAGCGCTCTACATTTCGTTGAAGTGCATCTAGCTCAGCCTTACCTTGTGGAATTCTGTCACCCATCAAGGGCTGCATCTCAACACCCATCGGCGTCGCTTCCGCATAATTTGCTTTTTCAGTTGTAATCGAGACAATTTTATCGTGATCCACGCCCTCAATAAGGTCGATGTCTCGAGTTAAATCCCAAACCTTTTTTAAGGTATTTTCGTTATAAATATCCCCCCCATCTGAGCGTTTTACCATGACAGTAATCGTTAATGGATTACCAAAGTTAGGGTGATCCTTAAAAGTCTGAACAAATGGATCATCAGACGGAAGTAAATCCGCGAAAATTGTCCTTATATCTACTCTTGGCACTCCTATAGCAAATCCAATAGTGATAACTAAAAAAACACAAACCACATGTGCGCGATAACTAATTATCCAGCGAGCTATTCTAAATCTAAAATCATCCATATTTATATTCTTTTTATTTAATTAATAATAAACCTAATTATCTAGGTCGCCACCACATTAACTATAAATTCTATAACTACCAGTTAACATTAATTTTATTTATTAAAAAAAACGATCAAAATGCATTCTTTCATATGGCACAGATTTTTCAATCATTAATAGTTTTTGAACTGCCGACGTCATCACTGGGGGGCCGCAAAAATAAAACTCTTTATCCGAAAAATCCTCCAAACACCGACTTACAACTTCATGTATATAACCAACCTCTCCCTGCCAATCCTCCTGCCTACTGGTAATTGCAGGTATAAAATCACACCTAGATGCAGGGATACCCTTCAACAAATTCGAGATATAGTCGCTATTAATTTCGTCGATTTGATTTACACCATAAAAAAAATATAAATTATTATCACTCCTAGACTTTTCCATCCTCCGCACAATAGACACAATTGGTGACAAGCCAGCCCCTCCAGCGATACAAACTATATCTCTTTCATTTTCCAAGAAATAAGCATGACCATATGGGCCATCAAGAATAATATTATCGTTAACATTAAAATCATTGAATAGATATGAACTAAACTTACCAAAATTCATTTTTTTTACTATAAATTTTATTACTCCATCATCGCTATCCGGTGATGACACTGAGTAAGCTCGCTCACCGACACCAGGGATTGAAATCATAAAGTACTGACCAGGCATATACCTAACATCATTCTTCAGAGAAAAACTAAACTCCACCACTTCGGTACTAATATATTCCTTTCCCATTAAAACGCCGGTGCACTTCCCTGGCCTATATAATCCCCCCTCCATTTCCGCAAACTCGACTCCGATCTCAACATCTCCTAAAGGTATACTTTGGCACGCTAGCACTCTATTTTTTCTACGATCGCGATCACTTATACTAACTGAATCAGGATACGTATTTTTTACTTCACCATAAATAAGATCTACTTTACACGCCCCACACCCACCCGAATTACACTCATACGGAATTCCAATAAAGTTACGGAGCGCAGACCGGAGAATTGAATCCCCATTTTCGCTAGGGATAATTATTTTATTATTTATATTAATACTAGACATATACCAATCTCAGAATAAGGCTAATCAATAATGCTGCGAATTAACTCATTATAATTTTTTACTGCTTCAAATTTAGTTTCAATACTTCCAGAAATACTACCGACATAATCACTTACTGCCTCTTCCCCAATATATTTCCAGTTCTCCAACTTACTAACAATCACGATTTTGGCTTGAGAATTATCATTACAAGCGAACTTGACAAGCTCCCTAGCCCAACGCAAATGCCTTTCCAGATCTTTAAGCTGAGAGTCAATAAGTAGAGAAAGCAATACATCACTATTCTCTTGCGAGGCATTGGATAATGGCTTCAAAACCCCCTCTACCACCGCAGGAATTGCGACCAAGCACAGAGAAACAAAAGAATCAGCCCAATCAAAAGCAACCAAGTTTTTTTCGATTAGCAATCTAAAAGATTGGAAATTATCTGACTCTTCCCAGACTCCCCTTTCGTTATCCCCAAACCCCATCCCTGTAAATTTTTCAGACAATTCGAACGTTCGGTATGCCGTATGTGTAGTTAGGCGCAAGAAATCGGCTGATTGAAATGTTGCACAATTAGTAATCGTGCTTGCTGGGGCCATCTGAGCTAAATATGCCGATGACATTTGAAGCCCGTGAAAAACATATTTTAATGGCGTATAAACTTCAGACAATAATTTAATCCAATCAGAATCTAACTGGAAATCATGTTCACGCTCATCAAATTGATCAAACAAGCTCATTACATGACTTTCTTGACCGTCTTGCATCAAGTTGTATGTACGGTAAACTAAACCATCAGGGTCAGTAAAATCATCCCAGCAAGGATTTTGCAAAGCAGAATTGTTTCTGTATTTTTTGTACCATTCGTTCATAGGTGAGGTCGGCGACAACTCCCATGGTGCATCCGGATTATTAGTGCTGTAATGCAATTTACGTGAAACCACATCATATTCACTTGGTTTTTTTCTTCCACCCGAAAGATGACTCCATGTCCGTAAAGGCTTTTGATTCTCAATAAAACTCATAATAAACCTCTAATTCTGTAAATTTGTTGTGTAGTAAAAAACAACTTCATCGGTACTCATTTTGATTCGACCCGCAAATGACGCCATGTCAATTTCTATTTCATTCATTCTGAATGGACGCCCTAGCTCAAGCTCAATTGATTCACGAGTCAACCGCATTTCACTGCACGCAGAAATTCGAATATAAGCATTCTTATTTTCCACCTTAATGTCTTTGCCTGGGTTATCCGAAATTGCAGCTTCGACTACAGCATCTGCTAAATCTCCAGCTCTCATAATCGGACCAACGTTATTGTTTCTTAATATTTTATCTATTTCTTTGTTAGTAGCCATGACAGCCCTCTATTTTGAAGACATAAATGGCGCCACACCATCAATGTCAACATATATATCGTTACCGACTATTTTTATTGGGTATTCCGAAAGATGGCAGTCTTTTGGGTTAATACCATTTCCAGAATTACAATCGAAGCTCCACAGATGAGCCCTGCAAATAATTACCCCATCTTCAAATATCCCTTCTGACAAAAGTATTTTTTGATGCGGGCACATTGCCTGAAAAGCCTTAACCTTATTATCCTCTATGCCTACCAGTAACACCTCAGTACCATCCGAAGTGTCAAATGTAGCCATTTCCCCTTCCCACAATTCATCAAGTGTAGATATCTTCTCAAATGCCATTTTTATTCCTTATTATTCGTAAATAATGTCTATAACTTCTGTCGGTTTTAGCCCACTATCACAAACCTTCGTATTTCTATCAAACAGCTCAATGGATTTATGTCTTCTAACACGAAGTATTCCCGATCTTTTTTTAACTCTTCGTCCTACAGAGTGATACGCGCATTTTTCCGCGACTTGATCCATAGTGTCATCACTATCCACCGGCACAAGCTGAACTACAAAATCGCCTTGAAAATTTGAATGAATTGGAAACATCGCCATAACTTATCCTCTTATTTTATATAGCTTTTTTAAATTCGCCGAAGGACTTATCAATCCAACTATAATTATGAGCATCTCGGCCAATTTCTGCGTCACCCTCAAATCCCATATATTTAAGAGCTCCTTCTAATGTCATAGGTTGAATTTCACCACCAAGGAACCGATCAATAATACTTTTATGGCCCTCATATTGTTCCGGATAACATTCGAAAATCCATTTATCAACCTCATTAGAAAAATGATAAATTCTATTATTTTTCTCAACACTATAAACATTCATGTCCCAATGCTTATCGCCCGGTATACCGCAAATTGGGAGCTGGTTCATATTATCAACCAACGGCAGCGTTTCAGGCAGAGTGAGGCTCTCTCTATCATTAATTAGGTTATCCGTTACCACGTCCCAACATTCGCCCCAACGTTCATTCCAGCCTGGGTACTTCTCTTCTAACCAATTTCGCTCCTCTAGACCGACACCAGCTGCAGGATTCCACCAAACTGTTGGCCTCCAATACCAAACACCCAAATGGTATCCATGATGGCAACTATCGAGCTCCTCCATAAATAGATCCCAATACCACGGTTTTTCTAAACCTAGATCCAGTAATGATCTTTCAAATTGACCGACTATCCACTCCAGCATAAACTCTTTAAACGACATACTTCTGTGCTCAACTGGCGTGTAATAATCCATTATCGGACCAGTCAATACCGCGAATAACCTCCAAGACCGCCAAATAGCCACATCAACTTTTTTCTGTGCTTCTTCTTTTCGACCATTTTTCACAAGTATTTCTAAAATTGGCGCACCTTGCTGTGCGTGACGTGATTCGTCAGTTTGTATACTTGAGATTACGTTAGAGAAAGTATAGTCACCGGCCTCGGCAGCATCCGCCGCCAAACCTAGGAATTGCATATTCGTGAAGCCGCTTTCAAAGCTAAATGTAAGCATTATCGCCACACTCATCGCGTCCCGACCTGCGATAATGTCATCAAAAAGAGACCTAGCCGCTATAGCAGCCCATTCATTTTGATGATAGGCCTTCCACGCCCAATCAAACTGCCTATCGGTTTTGCAGTACTCATGAGGAAAATACAGCTGAAGTTGTGCATGTCGCGTTTCGTCTAACATGCCAAAAACAGCCATATTTCTATTACCTGGTGCTTTAGAGAACCGAGCCATACGGGCCTCCCCAGTTACGGCTGTATATTCCCCAACAGCAATCGCACCATAGTGAGCCTTCAACACACTCACCCAGCCCGGATCAGAATTCTTAACTATTTCCGCTCGTTCTAACGCTGCCTTTACAGAATACGCCCCAGCATCTTTTTCTCGCTGAACCTTCACGTATTCTGGATAACTCATCTTGTATGGTTCATCGAACTCCTCCCACACCTCTTTCGAAATCCCTTCGCTACCAGACATATTTTCAGGAAATAGCTCGTCCTCACTCACATATTTAGATGTCCAGTTTAAATCTCTAGCAATGTCGTACCACTGCTCTCTAGGTTTAATAGCCATTATTATCTCCTTATACTCTCGTATTTTTATAACACTACAATTAATAAAGCATTATCCATGCCAAAATAAAAATCATTATTAATCAACCATTTACACTACTCTCCCAATATTTCTTATGTGTCCATTTGATAACATTAAATACTTTTTAACTATTTAATGTATTTAGATCCGCGTTTTAAGAAAGCAGGCCACTCGCAAAAAGTAATCGCAGGTTTGTTTGATCGCAGTCCGGCCATGGTAAGCCGAGAGCTGAATCGCAATAGTGGATTGCGCGGTTACCGACCACAGTAGGCTGAGCGATTATCCGTATGCCGTCGACATGGAGCGAGTAAAGCCAGAAAGGTCACGGAAGCGTCCCAAATAACAACCTTGCTGCGTCAGGAGCTAAGTCCTCAGCAAGTCGTGGGCTATTTGGAGCGGCACAAGGGTTTGTCATTGTGCCACGAAGCGGTCTATCATTGTCTATGCAGGCAAGACCTGCGGTGGTGATTTGTATACGCACATGAGACTTGCCTGCAAGCACTATCGTAAAAGGTATGTAAGCGGTCAACAAACCCCACCTAATTAATTATTTGCAAGCTCAGATAATGCGCCTATAGTTTTCTACAGGCTCTGGATGAGTCTACAGCATGGAAGGTAATCTCAAGGATGAGGGTCAGCAAGGGATTGGATGGCGTTGCCAAGAAGGCGACTGCCTTCCTGCTACTTTTCTTTATTAGGTGTTTGCCCACGGCAACAATGCCTGTAATTCTTCGGTTGTTGTCACACTCGGTAATTGACTAAAGACTTTGCACAAATACGCGTAAGGCTCTACGTCATTTGCTTTTGCCGTTTCGATTAAGCTATAGATCGCGGCGCTGGCGTGGGCACCTCTGGGCGTTGCGCTAAATAGCCAGTTCTTGCGGCCTATAACAAAAGGCCGGATGGCATTCTCGGC
>TARA_R110001599_G_scaffold39444_6_pt1 | contig 17190 bp, 18 predicted proteins | sample TARA_R110001599 | Tara Oceans TARA_R110001599 (sample SAMEA4398360) | marine metagenome | biome: Polar Biome; feature: [MES] marine water layer (ENVO:01000295) within the mesopelagic zone...; material: water (ENVO:00002006), including particulate matter (ENVO:01000060) such as...... | reverse complement strand
GTTGCACCCGGCGGACGACGCGAAACGTCAACCGTTGGCGAATGACTCCGCGTAGAACTGACTGTACCACTTGCGGAACCGGGCGATCGGGCCGTCGCCGTCGCAAAGTACCGGTTGTGACCGGAACATCTTGTTTTCCCAGATGGGTTTGTCTTCATCCAGCTGCTTGCAGATGTCGCGGATGATGGCAGCATTGACGCCCCCGGTCTTGACCTCACCGTCCACCAGAGGCTGGGTAAAGGCAAAGCGCACATGCACCGTCTCGTCGTCAATCGGCGTGACGTTCCCCATCAGGAAGGTGCTGGCGATACCCTCGAAACGCGTAAAGCCCTGACCGGGGCCGATGTTCTTGGAGGTGATGCTGCCTTTGACCATTCCTCGCGGGGTTTGCATGTCGGCTTTCTGAATGCCCAGGGAGTAGTGCTGTTCGTAGGTCAGTTCGGTTTCCGGGAAGGTCGCCGTCTGGTGTACATAGCGGAAGTGCGCGGAATCGGCACCGTTTTCCGCCATTTCCTGACAGGCTGTCTTTATTGTCCACTCGAAGCGCTGCAGTGGTGCCCAATCGGCACTGTTGGCCTCCTCGAACGACTCCACGTCCCACATCGGTGCATTACCTTCCGGGTGATACCAGGCGTAGATCACCTGATTGTCTTCCACCACCGGGTAGGACTCCAGGCACTGCTTGCCCACAACCTTGGGCGGCATATTCTTCGCGTAGGGCACGTCCGTGCAGTAACCTGCCGCGTCGAATTTCCAGGCGTGAAACGGGCAAACTATGCTTTCGCCTTCGATACGACCACCCTGCCCACTACTTTCATTGATACCGTAACCAAGGTGGGCACCCAGGTGCGGGCAGTATGCATCCAGCAGCACAGGGCGGCCGGATTCCGTGCGAAAGAGCACCATTTCGCGACCAAAATACAGCACTGGACGCGACTGCCCTACAGCCAGCTCATCACTGTAGGACACGACAAACCAGCCAAAAGGCACCGGCATGGGGGGGCGTGGTTTCGGCATTACAAACTCCTCGGCAACCGTTCGGGCCAGTCAGCCCGGCTCAAGACAAAACTCAATCGCGAATGATAGACCCTTTTGCCCGCTGGCTTAAACCACACGGTGCAAGTGCTTATACCGATCTACTCCGGGCCCCGGCAAAGAGGGAAAACACCACGCCCGGATCACTGCGGCGAACGCGGTCGCTTGCTGCCACCGCCCACCCGGGATAGTCTTCGGGCTCACCCCATCACCAGCAGGCAGGCCGCGCATGCCCCACATTCGCCCAGGGAAAGTATCCGACTTCGGTGGCGCTCTCCGATGACACGGCGATCGCTGCAGTCTATCGCCCGCGCCGCAGTCGTGCCCGACGGTGGAACATCCGTAGCGTTGGATGACATCGCCGGCGTGGCCGCAATCACGGGCATCGGCGAAACCGCGGTCTCCGGCCCCTCCGGGCGCGAGCCACGGCAGATGGCGCTGGAGGCGATCGCTGCCGCCATTGCCGATGCCGGATTACAGCCTGCGGACATTGACGGCCTCATGGTGTCGGGTCACATCGCCGATCAGGTCACTGCCGACGATTTCCGCCGCCATTTCGGTACCCGGCGCCCGCTGTGGTTCAGCACCGATGGCGGCGCGATGATCTGGGCTGGCACCTGCGGGCACACAGCAGCGACCGCAATGCTTGCCGGCAAAGCCACCCATATCGTCAACGTGTTTGCGGTCGACTGGGCCAGCCGCCGCGCAGCGGGCACGGGAACCCCGGGCGACTGGCACGCCGGAGAGGCACTGAAAGCACACCTGGAAGTCCCTATGGGCTGGTATCCCCAGCCCGTGTACTTTGCCACCTTCGCCCGACGGTACATGCATGAGTACGGACTCACCGAGGAACAGCTCGCGACGATTCCACTGACCTTTCGCCGCCATGCCAACGGGCACCCAGGCGCCGTGATGGGGGGCCGCAAGCTGACCCTGGAGGACTACCTGAACAGACCGCCACTGGCCGGCCCGCTGCGGCGGGAAGATTGCTGCCTGATTTCCGACGGTGCTGCGGCCTGGGTGATGAGCCCAACGGAGCGTGCGCGCGACATGCCGCAGGTGCCGGCCATTATCGATGGCGTCGGGCATGGGCGTATCGCCGGGGCGCCCTATATCAGCCAGCAGCGCGACATGACCGCAACGCCCCAGGTGTTTGCCGCGCCCTGGGCCTACGCCATGGCGAATACGAGCCCATCGGAGATCGATGTGATTGCGGTTTACGATTGTTTTTCCAGTACGGCATTGATGCAGATAGAGGACCTGGGCTTTTGCCGCAAGGGCGACGGAGGGAGTTTCATACAGGACAACCGCTTGCACCACACCCGGCCTCGGCAGGAAGGCGGCATACCCTGCAACACCCACGGCGGACTGCTGTCCCACAGCTATCTGCTCGGCGCATCGCACGTTGTGGAACTGGTCAAGCAGTTGCGCGGCAGCGCCGCCAACCCGGTTACCGGCGCGCGCCGCGCGGCGTACGCCGGCTTCACCGCCGACGAGTCCTCCACTCTGATATTGCGCCGGGGGTAATGATGAACACGCCGCAACTTGACCATCCCTTGACCGGCCCGTTCTGGGAGGCTGCTGCCCGGCAGGAGCTGCAGGTAACCTGGTGCGGGCGCTGTAATCACGCCGTCTGGTACCCGCGCGCCAACTGCCCCGACTGCGGCGACCCACTGCACTGGCGCGCATTGAGTGGCGAAGGCCTGCTGGCAAGCTGGTGCGAGGTTGCGGCGGGGCTCAACCCGAACTTCCCCACCGCCTACACCTGCGCCCTGGTGAGCCCGGTGGAAGCACCGCACATCCGTATCGTGATGCAACTGGCAAACAGCCCTGCAAAAAAGGCCCTGCGCTGCGACATGCCCGGGAGGGTGCGCTTCATACCGCTGCAGCAGGCGGCTGGTGAGCCCTACCTTGCACCCGCGTTCGAGCCGTACCATGATGCCGACACCGCATGCGACAAACAGCTCGGCCCGGGTTGAAGCAGCGCTGCAGGCGAGAGCAAGAATTACTACCCACCATCAAACACAAGGAGAACAGTCATGTCAGAAGCGTGGATCATCGATGCTTGCCGCACCCCCCGGGGTATCGGCAAGAAAGGGAAAGGGGCGCTGGCGGACCATCACCCGCAACACCTCGCAGCCACGGTGCTGCGTGCTATCGCCGAGCGCAATCAGCTCGATACAGCACAGGTCGACGACATTATATTCGGCACCAGCAGCCAGCGCGGTCAGCAGGGCTCGGACCTCGCGCGCATGGCGGCACTCGACGCCGGCTATGATGTGCGCTCCTCGGGGGTGACCCTGGATCGTTTCTGCGGCTCCGGTATCACCTCGATCAGTATGGCAGCGGCGTCGATCATGTCTGGCATGGAAGACCTCGTCATCGGTGGCGGCTGTGAGATGATGTCGACGTTCGGCAGCGACCCCAGCCAGTCACCGTTTATCGACAGCGACAACCTGCGCTTGCGCGAGAAACACCCGCAGCCACACCAGGGCGTGTGCGCCGACGCCATCGCGACGCTGGAGGGCATCGACCGCCACGCGGTAGACAGCCTGGCCGCGCTCTCGCAACAGCGCGCTGCGCACGCTATCGCCAATGGGCACTTCGAGCGCAGCCTGATTCCGGTGTACCGGCTCGATGGCAGCCTGGCACTGGATCACGAAGAGTTCCCACGCCCGAACACAACGCTGGAAACGCTGGCGGAGCTCAAACCGTCCTTTGCGGCCCTGGCCGACTACCCGCTGGACGAAGGTGGCACCACCTTCCGCAAGCTGGTCAACCAGGTGTACCCGGAGCTGCAGATCAACCATGTGCACCATGCCGGCAACTCCTCCGGCGTTGTGGACGGCGCCGCAGCGATTCTCCTGGCATCACCGGGCTACGCCAAAGCGCACGGCATGAAGCCCAGGGCGCGCGTGGTGGCTATGGCAAACATGGGGGACTCCCCCACGCTGATGCTCAATGCACCAGTACCCGCGGCACGCAAGGTATTGGCGAAGGCCGGCATGCAGCTATCGGATATCGACCTGTTCGAGATCAATGAGGCGTTCGCGGTTGTTGCCGAGAAGTTCATACGCGACCTCAAGCTCGACCGGGACAAGGTCAACGTGAACGGCGGCGCAATGGCTTTGGGCCACCCCATCGGCGCCACTGGCGCTATTCTGATAGGCACGCTGCTGGACGAGCTGGAGCGTCAGGACAAGCAGTTCGGCCTGGTGACAATGTGCGCAGCGGGCGGTATGGCTCCGGCGATCATCATCGAACGCATTTGATGCCGGGCTGAAAACACAAAAAGCCACCCGAGGGTGGCTTTTTGTGTAATTGGCGGAGCGGACGGAGCCGAACCCGGAGTCGCCGAATAGGCCAATTCTTGATTTAATAATTATTATTATTTTCAAAATATTACATTCATATATTAATCTAATCTCTAAATAAAATAGGCACTCCTCCAGAGTTTCTACTTGGCCGAGCCAGCCCTGGGAAACGACGTGACGCTATAGCCCTGGATACGCCTCATTGATCTCCTGGGGCAACAGGCCTATGCTACGGCCTATGCAGTGATCATCGGAGACAACCAACGTGTCAACTACTGAGCGCCACGTGCGCCTCTTCCGTAACGGACGCAACCAGGCAATACGAATACCGCGCGAGTTCGAGTTGGAGGGTGAGGAAGCCATTATCCACAAGGAGGGCGATCGACTGATTGTGGAGCCCATTCGAAAAGGCAGGCTGCTGGCCCTGCTCGCCTCCCTCCCCCCTCTCGATGAATCGTTCCCGGATATCGATGATGATCTGCCTGCGATGGAAGACGTGCTGATTTGAGTGGATCGCTGTCATACCTGTTGGACACCAACATCTTGTCCGATCTGGTCCGTAATCCGGGCGGTGTGGTGGCAACGCGGATCAGCAGGGCCGGGGAAGATAGTGTCTGCACCAGCATCGTTGTGGCCGCAGAGCTCCGCTATGGCGCTCTCAAATCAACCTCCGCGAAACTCGCAGAACGTATCGATCTGATTCTATCCGCACTAGAAATCCTGCCGTTAGAAGCGCCCGCCGATCGCGAATACGCAGCGTTGCGCCACCAGCTCGCACGCCAGGGAACACCCATTGGACCCAACGATCTGCTGATTGCTGCCCATGCGCTGACGCATGACCTCACTGTTGTAACCGGGAATGTTGGTGAGTTTTCACGAGTCCCCGGATTGAAGATAGAAAACTGGCTGGCAGCCTGATTCAGACTTGCTGACTTGGTCGATCACCAATACGTGCGTTCAAATTGTTCAACAGGTAATCTGCCAGAGCGAGAACCGAGGGCGATTGTCCACGACGGGACGGCATAAGCAGGCTCAATTGCGCGGTTCCGGCCACCCACTCCGGTAGAACCCGCACCAGCGACCCATCATTAAGTTCATCCCTGCAGGTATACGCTGGCAGGCTCACGATGCCCAGCCCTTTTCCTGCCGCCTGTTTCAAGGTGCTCATGTCGTCGCTGCACAGTTGCGGGCTGAACGAGATGGTGGTTTTCAAGCCATCCATGTTTTCGAGGTTCCAGTGTCCGCTTGCCGGCTGCCAGCCCACCTTCAGGCTTTGTCGTGTGACCAGATCATAGGGCGACTCCGGCGTGCCGGTTCGGGCCAGGTACTCGGGACTGGCGAACAGGTGCCAAGACACATTCGCCAGGTGCCGCTGAATGATGCTTGAGTCCGGCAGCGCTTCCATGTGGCCTCTTATGGCAAAGTCAATTCCGGAAGAAACCAGATCGACCGACTGGTTGCTCACCTGCTGGACAAGATTCACCTTCGGGTGCTTCGCCAGAAATTCAAACACCAGGTCCTTGAGCGCAAACTGGGCCACACCGACCGAGCAGCTCATGGTCACGCGCCCGCTCAATGATTCCTTGCGGCTTTGAATCGCCGCTTCGGCGACCTCCATCTCCTCGACCAATGCCCGGGCATGCTGATAGAACACCCGGCCGGTTTCGGTCACTTTGAATTGGCGGGATGTTCTTTGTATCAGACGAGTATCGAGCCGCTGTTCCAGTTGCGCTACATGCCGGCTCAAGCGGGACTTGGGCATATTGAGCGCTCTCGCGGCGGGTGAAAAGCCGCGCTTTTCCACGACGTGGGCAAAATAGTAGTAGTCATTCAGGTCGATCATTGCGATTTGCTCCGTTGCACGCAGCACATAAATCGTTCCATTTTTAGAACTTTAGTTTCATTTTATGAGTCTACCCGGCATTACCGTTCCATTGATAGTCTCTAAACCGCGATGACGCAGCACCTCACAAGGAGAATGACTATGAACGCAAAGAGCCCTCTTGCAGAGAACCTTGCATCGGATGGCGCGACCAATGTCGCTATCACCGTCCCACAAGCCGGCGGCGCACTTGAGATAGGCGCCGGGTTTGTCGCTCAAACCTTTCGCGAGCGAAATTTCGCTGGCGCGATGGACCCATTGGTGATGGTCGATCACTACCGCATGACCGAGCCAACCTTTGGTCCCCATCCGCACGCCGGCCTTTCCGCTGTGTCGGTGCTGTTTGAGGACAGTGATGGGGCATTTCACAACCGGGATTCATTGGGCAACGATTTCGACCTGCTTCCCGGCGACCTGTATTGGCTGAAGGCCGGTTCCGGTGCCGTTCACGATGAGGCGCCCAGAACCGGCGCGAGCATTCATGGCTTGCAGGTCTTCGTGAACCTGCCGGCGCGAATGAAACGCGATGCGCCTGAATCACGGCATGTGAGAGCACAGGACATCCCCGTCCTGGAAACCGACGACTATCGCGTACGCGTTGTACTCGGCAATTGCAACGGCGTCAGCGGCCGGGATTCGCCCGCCCTGCCCATGACCATTCTCGACGGCAGGATCGGGCCCGGGTCGGCATTTACGCATCACTTGCAGGCCGGCGAGAACGCCTGGATTTACGCCATCGAGGGAGAGATCAAACTCACAGTCGCCGGTGGGGAGGCAATACTGCAAGCCGGGGAATCCCTCGCTGTCGAAGCAGGCTCCGCTGGTGCCGTCCATGCAATCGAGATGACAAACATTGCCGGTTCGACCGCTCACTTTGCCCTCTTTAGCGCCACGCCGGTTGGGGAAGTCTTCGTGCACAAGGGCTCCTTCGTCATGTGCAATGAGGCCGAAATCGCCCAGGTGGAAGCGGACTACGCGGCCGGCAAACTCGGGCGCCTCGAATGACCGTCCCGCAATCCAGTCCTGGACTCAACAGGAGCGCGATATGAAAGTTCTGGCCTTCGCCGCAAGCAATAGCCGCAAGTCGATCAACAAGGATCTGATTCGCTATGCGTGTACACGGCTGACCGACAGCGATGTCGAAATCATCGATATCAATGACTACGAAATGCCCATTTACAACAGCGACCTGGAAGAGGCCCATGGTATTCCCGAAGCGGCGTCCCGCTTTCTCGACAAGATCTCGGAAGCCGATGCGCTGCTGATCTCCTACGCGGAACACAACGGCAGCTATACCGTGGCCTACAAGAACCTCTTTGACTGGGCGTCACGCAAAAAGCTCGAGGTCTATCAGGGCAAGCCGATCATCATGCTGTCGACATCGCCGGGTGCGGGCGGCGCGAAAAGCGTGTTGTCCGCTGCGGTTGGATCCGCCCACTTTTTTGTGGGCAAGGTGATGGCCTCTTTGTCTGTCCCCGAGTTCTACAAGAACTTTCACCGGGACAAAGGCGTAATCACCAACCCGGACCTGGCCGCGCAGTTGGATGAAACCCTGTCAGCGCTACAACAGGCTTGACTGATTGCCACGGCACGGAGGGCCAGACAATGAAGGTTTGCATCGTCGGCGCCTCGGGCAAACTTGGGCGATATATGTTGAAGCACTGCCTTGACCGCGGTTATTCCGTGGTGGGCGTCTGCCGACCCCAAAGCACAGAAAAGCTAGCCCACTTCGGTGATGGTATTGAACTTGTGCCGGGCCGGACGAGTGATCGGGATGTGATCCGCAGGGCTGTTGCAGGCTGCGACGGCGTGCTCACTGTGCTGGTGCCCTGGGGCGTGAACGGTTACTCGTCGGGAACTGCACAGGCCGTCCTCGACTATTCAGAGGAAAGGGCCCGTCTCGTGTTCTCCTGCGGCTGGCACATCACCAGGGATGGCAGAGACGAGTACTCATCGGTATTTCTCGCGATACTGAAAGTCGGCGGCTGGATTGCTCGAATGCTCCGATTCGTAGATATCAACGACCAGGTCGAGGCGTGTCGCAGAGTATTCCGGAGCAACAAGCGCTGGACTGTAGTTCGCGGCAGTGATATTGAAGAAGGTGAGAGTGAAGGCCTTCCCATCTGGCGCGAACATGTCGGCGATCCCGCACTCAAGAGCAATCGCACTCGGAGAACGGATTTCGGCCTGTTCATGGTGCATGCGCTCACCAACGACGCGTTAATCCGCAAGGCACCGGCGATCGTGAGCTGCAAATCCCCCTCCGCGCTCGCCGATGCGTAGCAGTGCTTTCGCCGCGCCCTACTCTGAAATTTCCTGTTTGGGAAAAAGGTTTGGAAAATGCATAGTGCCAGCGCACGAGAAAGTGAACCGAGTCAGTATCGACTGAATGTCTCCACTGGCGGTCGGAGGATTACTTTGCATATGAAGCGATTGATGAGCAAATCACAGGTATTGGCGTTCAGCTGCTGTTTTTCTGCATTGATGTTGCTTACCGCTTCAGCATTCGGCGCATCCGGAAACAGGGTGCTCTTTGTCGCGTCCAATGTTCTCGATATGGGCGACCCGGAGCAGCACGAAGCCCGCAACAATCTCTGGGAATACGCTCCGCCGTTCCACATCTTCGTCATGCACGGTTATGAGGTTGACTTCGTATCGCCACAGGGTGGCGCGGTCGAATTCATGATGGAGCCGCTGGGCATCAGCAGCTATGCGATCAAATATGAAGACTTCCTGGGCAAAGCAGGCCGAACCTTGGTGCCGAGTCAGGTGGATGCTGTCCAATACCGGGCGGTGTACGTTGGGGGCGGGTATGGCACCCTGTTTGACGTTGCTTCGAACGAAGCACTAATGACGCTTATCGGCGCCATCTACGAACAGGGTGGCGTAGTCGGTGGTTGCGGGCATGGTCCGGGAGGCTTTGCCAACGCCAAAATGAACGACGGTCGCTATCTGGTGCAGGGTAAGCGGGTAGCCGGATTCCCCGACGCCACGGAGCGGTCCAAAACGTGGGCGAAGCAGGGAAGCTTGCTGCCCTTCCTGGTCGAGGAGCAACTTCGAAAGAATGGGGCGCTGGCCGAGAATAAGGAAACACTTGCAGATAAGCATGCGGTGGTCGTGGATCAACGCATCGTTTCATCCATGTTCTTACCATCAGCTGCGTCCGTTGCCGAGGAAATGGTGCGGCTGTTAGAGCGAGAGAGCCCGTGATACTCGGCGTGTGGATCTGTCCAGGGCTACGGTAGATGGGGCTGGAGAGAAAGACAGAGGAGCGAGCCCCAGGAAGGACATGTCGTTCATTTCGCGGTCCGCCTTCGAGGTTCAATAATTAGGAGTAGTGTTTTGGGGCGACTGAGCCAGAAGCTGTGCATTGTCACCGGTGCCGGCCGTGGCATTGGCGAGGCCATCGCGCGGGCTTTTGCCGAAGAAGGTGCCAGGGTCGTGGTGACCGACAAGGTCGGCGACCTGGCCGCATCGCTTGCCAGCGACATCGGCGGTGATCATCTGCGCCTTGACGTCGCATCCGAGGACGACTGGGCTGAGCTTGCTGCGGTCTGGCCGGCCTGTGATGTGCTGGTCAATAATGCCGGCATCACCGGGTTCGAGGAGTCCCCGCGTCCGCAGGATCCCGAACACGCCGCGCTGGCGGACTGGCAGGCGGTCCATGCGGTGAATCTCGACGGGACCTTCCTTGGCTGCCGCTATGGGATCCGCGCCATGCGCGCAAACGGAGCCGGGTCGATCATCAATATCTCGTCGCGGTCGGGTCTGGTCGGAATCCCCGCTGCAGCTGCCTATGCTTCGTCCAAGGCGGCGGTGCGAAACCACACCAAGTCCGTCGCGCTCTACTGTGCCGGGCAAGGACTTAGAATCAGATGCAACTCGATCCACCCTGCTGCGATCCTTACCCCGATGTGGGAGCCGATGCTGGGAGACGGGCCGGACCGCGAGGATCGGATGGCAGCCTTTGTTGCTGACACCCCTATGCGACGGTTTGGAACGCCTGAGGAGGTCGCGGCGATCGCAGTTCTGCTTGCTTCAGACGAGGCGGCCTACATGACCGGGGCAGAGCTGACGATTGACGGCGGACTTCTCGCGGGTTCGGCCGCCGCCCCTACAGCAGATTGAGCGCGCAAACGGCGCGTCATGCGCTCCCTGGAGGATTCGATCTGTGACCAACCTAACCCTGAATACAGTCCAACCCGCCGCGTTGTTATCGATAAACTCCTCGGCGACACACAGGAACGTCATGGTGGCACCCTCTCGCCGCCGTCCGTCGTGCTGGTAGCGATAGATCCAGTTTTAACGGGCCGCTTTTGGCAACCAGGAGGCAAAGTCTCTCGGCATCCGGGTGTCGCCCACGACGGGTGATGCGGTCACAGTCTGCAGGTGTCAGTGAAGCGAACTTACCCCCCATTTACCCCCCACTCCAATAGAAACAAAGCGCAACGGAATGAAACAGTCGAGGTGAGTTTTCGCGAGTTTTGAGGCTTTATTAGCAGGTGATTGCGCAATTTCAGTATGTTGCGCAATGTTTCACTACGATACAGAAAGGTGGCGGAGCGGACGGAGCCGAACAAAGCGTCGCCGACTACGCCAGCTTCTGCGTTAGAATTTATTCTATTTTTCAATATATTAAATTAGTATATTAATCCAGTATCTAGATTATTGGCACCCCTTCAGAAGTTCTACCTGGCCGAACAGGGACTCAAAATCAGGTGCAACTCGATCCATCCTGCTGCGATCCTTACCCCTACGTGGGAGCCGATGCTGGGGGATGGGCCGGACCGCGAGGACCGGATGGCAGCCTTTGTTGCTGACACGCGTATGCGACGGTTCGGAACGCCCGATGAAGTCGCGGCGATCGCAGTGATGCTTGCCTCCGACGAGGCAGCGTACATGATCGGGGCGGAGCTGACGATTCACGGCGGACTTCTCGCGGGTTCGGCCGCATCCCCTACTGCAGATTGAGCGTAGAAATGGCGCGTCATTCGCTCCCAGCCTCCCCTCTCGCCCGGATGAGCTGACTGGGCCTTTACTACGGCAACTACCGCACCTACACTTACCGCCCGATAGGGCTCATCATATTCTCCAGATCTTGCGACGGCAGACGGTGGATACTTAAGAGGCGCTTGTGTTTTTACCATTAGCCAGGTGGAAATTCGCTATATTGCGGCAGGGAGTCGCAGATCTCGTACCAATCTGCTTTTGACGATACATGCATATGAGCCTGGGGCAGAAGTTCAGGCGCACTGTTCAACGCCCCGTATCTCACGTGCAGCATGCCAGAGACTGGCTTTTCACCATATAGGGTGGATCCGCAGAGGGCACAAAAGCAAGAGACTGTTTCCTTGCTTCGACTAAACTTTTTTATATAGTCGCTGCCCTTTGTGACCGAAAATTTTTCTCTTGGGATTCCGCCTATGGCTGTCCCTGAAGCACCGGATGATTTTCGGCATGAGGAACAATGGCAATAGCCTGCATAAACAAACTTATCCTCAACAGTGAACCCCACTCGTCCGCAGACGCATCCCCCACTAATCGTTCTCACGATTAAACCTCCTCAATTTTTTGCCCGTCGATTGCCCAGCCCTAACAAAAAGATCAAGGTCCTCAAGCATCGGAAAACCAGAATCGTTTTGGAAAAATACCGACGACGGCGATCGTTCAGTCACAGCATGGGTGCCGTTTTGCCCGAACTGATCATCGGTGGCGTTGTTGATGAATGAGGCCGCTGACTTGGTGACAGACCCACGCGGTCAAAGCAGCATTGATAAAAACATTACCACCCCATCCCGTTAGTGGTTGCGACGAACACAATAGCAACCGCCAACGTGCTGATCAGAATCAAACTACCGGGCCCCAGACCTACCATCGGCATGCCCCTGCTATCCGAGGTCACTTCAGCATGAGCAGTGAGCCACAACATCGGCAGTGCGAGTGCAATCCCTAGAACCTCCACCACCAGCAGCGTGTTGCCCATCGCGGTTGGCGATTGCGGAAACACTCCCAACAGATCGATGGCATAAACCAGCAGGTAACTCGCCGCTGCCCAAAAAGTTAGCGGCCATGCCTGGCGAACACCTCGCATTAGGCCCGCAACCAGCAGGAAGCTTCCCAGCCCCAGCGCGGTCAAAAAGATGTTGAAAACCAGCAGAACTACCGGAGCGATATGAGAAAAGTCACGGTTTTCAATCGGCCCGCCTGGCACGAGGGACGACAACGCAATACCTGATAAAACCAATAGCACACTGAGCACGCGCACCCGTTTATCTACTTTCATGATGTGACTCCCTCCAATCATTGGTCGAGCATGGTGATTACGGCATCGATGCCTGAGTCTGTACCCAGTAGACGCGCTTCGCGCTGCAGCTGTGGTACCTCGACGTCAACGGGCACGCCCTCGGTCTCGAACTCTTCGCCTTCGGAAGACAGATAAAACTCGTTTGCCAGTGATGCTCTCCAGCCATTACTTAGCCGCTTGTCGAGCTGGTCTGAAAATCCACCCTGGGTGGCCTCCCCGATGATCGTCACCTGGGGCAGCGCACGCATCGCGAGCGTGAAAGTCTCAGCGGCGCTGGCGGTCTGACTACTGGTTAGCAAAAACACGGGGGCGAGGTACTGAAACGCGCCCCTCGGGCTCAGAAAAACATCGATGAGTGCCGTGCGAGAACTGCCCAGTCGTGCCTGCTTACTATAGGCTTGCGTCTCGTTAGCGACGAAACGGCTGGCGATAGCCAGGCTCAAAAAGTCCTTGCCGCCGCCATTGCGCCGTAGATCGACAATCAACGCCTGCGTATCGCGTAGATCGCTCATTGCTTGATCGAGTGCGCTTTCAAGGCTGGCTAGTTCGTCGTCGTTATCTTCAACATCTCCAAAGCCGAGCATGGCATCGATAGCAAGATAACCAATGCCATCCACTGCATACCATGTGAGCAGGTCATTCGCTGCGCTTTGGATATCCGAGCTGTTGTCGGCGTAGCCAAGGGTTATCGCGCGCTCGAGTTCCAGCTGCTCACCGATGTAGGTGTTTGCGCTGTCTGTCTGCGCTGGTGTCAGTGGTGGTGTGATGTCGTTCTGATCGAGCCACTCAATAAAAAGGCGATCTAAATACACCGGTTTGTTCAGGACTTTCACCAGCCCGAGACTGGTTTCCACCGTAGTGTGAATGTCGCGGTAGGCCGTTGCGATGTTAAACAACGCCTCTGCGAGCGCCTCGTCGCCGCTTGAGGCGCTCAACTGGCTCAGCTGCTCTTCAACCAATGGTGTGACGGGCAGCTCGCGAAGGGCCGGGTAAATCGAATACTCCTCTAACAACTGCGCGAAGAGACGAAGCTCAGCCCGCGCGTCCGCGCTATAACCAGCTTGCCCCTGCTGGGGGTCGACACCATCGGCACAGCTTGCAGGCACAGTCTCAGCGCTATCAAATCGCGTGCTCGGAGCGCCGAAGGATGCCGTGCCCGAAGCGGAGTACCAATCCAACCGTTCTTCACGGACACGAAAAAGCCTCTCAACGTCGCTAGTGTCAAGATCAGAGGCTTCTTCAACGAGAAAGCAGTAGTCGCTTGTGTAGTCAAGAAGCCGCAAAGTGCTCGCGCCAATCTCGATGACCTGCCCGTAGGCTTCGGCAATCCAAGTGCCCTGAAATTCCTCGGCGATGGCAGTCCCGATGGGGGCAGGCGATGCGCCGGATCCGTCCCCCGAACCCCCGCCGCCGCTACAGGCGACCAGATTAATGCTGAGGCTTAGGGCGATGAGTGTTTTCGTACAGTTGGTAGTCATGTTTGGCTCCGGAATCCTTGGTGTGTTGATGGTCGTTTTAGCGTGCAGGGCGCTATCGGCCGCTCGTCATGAGACGGCCGGTGGGGCACTTTGCGGGTTTTATCGGGCCGAGCACTGAGTGAGGTTGACTCGCTAGGCCTGGCGGCCTCATGCCGCGGCTGAACTAACTAGTGCATTGGTCGCGCAGGTTTCATTAGTGGCGATGCAACCAGGTCGTACTCAATACCTGCGGGACCCTCCGAGCACGGCACCTGGCGTAATTGATAACCTGGAACAAACCAGTTGAGACCCACGATATTGTCCGGATTCACCTCCGCCATCAGGCAGGCGGGTTCGCCTGGATCCAGGGATAAGGTGAGCTCATTCCGCAGGTCCGCGTGAGCTCTTATGCGGAAGGTTGTTAGCCCCGAAGGAACATTGACAGTGGTGCCTTGTTTTGGCGCCCGGGTCAGGTAGTAGTCGCCGTTCCAGCCAATAAAGGTATTGGTCAAGCTACCCTGGAGCTGTGCTGACCTATAGATTTTCACGGGCGTCGACGGTGCCGTGGCCTGATCTGGAAGTGAGCTCACAGACGCGCAGCCTGTCATCGCTGCCATTACGCTTACTACGAATAGAGATTTCACATCTGACTCCTGTTTCCGGTGAAGATGACGTTGTTAAAAGCTGTAACGTAAGACGAGATTAATGGCGTCTGAATCTGAGTATTTGGTGTACTCAGCACCCAGCGTCAGTCGATCAAAGCGATAGTTACTTCCCAGGTGATAGGCTTTCTGGTCAAAGTCCTTGTCCCAGCTCTGGTATTCAAGTCCGGCAAAGAGGTCCACACGGGCAGACACAGCGTGATGTATGAAAGTGCTAACGCCGCTGTAGTCAGAGGATTGTTGCAACGTCCGCTGACTCTTCGAAAGCGTTAGTTCCACATCACCAAAGTTGGCGCGAACATCAACCCTCGTGCGTTCTGAAATGGGTATGGCGTAGCCAAGGGAGGCATTCCAGCGCTTTTCCTCCATATCAAGGCCCTGACTGTCATCAGTCAAATCCCGATATCGCAGCTCCGTGAAAAAATTTCTCCATCCTTTGCTGGCACGCAGCTCTACGCCACGGAAGGTGAACATCGGGTGAGCGGCGTATTCCGCTTGCACAGCGTTAACTTGAATAAAATCGTAGTCGTCCGATTGCACGGGGCTCGAAAGCAATAAGCCCACCGAGGCCGCTGTGATGAGAGCGCGAACAGAAGTCGGTACATTGGTTTTCATGGTGTTTTTGCCCTTTGGATATTGCGATAAGTCGTTGCAGACAAACTTCTGCCTTGGCGCAGAACAACACGTGCAAGCAAGTCTCAGCAGCTCTTCACGCGAAGTCGGGAATGACCCCGTTCGGGAATGTGATGACATTTCCAGTCCGTCCGTTGTGATGACGAAACCAGTTTTATGCATGGCTGGAGGCGGGTCGTCCCGACCTGCAAGTTAGAACGCGAAGGCTGAGTGATGTATCGGGGAGTGGAGAAAAAAAGCCATTGAGAACAGCGGGTTGCAGGAAGGACCGGGAGGCGAGAATGTGGCGATACGGGGAGTACTGTCCTGTAGGGCGGGAGCATCCGCCCTAACGTAGGTGCCGCCTAGGCCACTTGCTTGCGGTATGTGCCGGGTGTCATACCCTGATGCTTGCGAAAGGCGGTGTAAAACGCTGACTTGCTGTTGAATCCGGAGTCCATGGCAATCTCCAGCACAGTTTTCGACGACTGTGCCAGCAAGGGCAACGAATGGCGTACCCGGTAGCCGTTTACACAGTCAAAGAAATTCAACTTGAGTTGGTCGTTGATCGCCTGCGACAGGTAGTTGGTAGACACGGACAATGCTTGCGCAAGGTTTGACAGAGAAAGATTGGGATCGAGAAACGGCGATTTGTTCGCCATAAGCGCCTCAAGCTCCTCTACGAGGCTCGACGCAAGCTCGGGAGATAAGGCCGAGCGCTGGTACTTCTGCGGCGGCGGGTCCACCGTTTTTTCGATAGGAGGCTGTTGCCTGTGTGCGTTTACGTCCGAGCCGCCAGACACGTCGGCAGCCGCTGCCTCGCGCTCGACTACCGGGGCCCTAGACCGGGTGCTGAAGATAGCCGGCTGTCGCAGTCCCAAAAGCCCCATCGTGTAAATGAGAACAACCATGCTGACGGCCAGCGTAACGTCAAGCCACTCGCGTCCCGATAGCAGATCGGCACTGAAAATCTCTTCAGCAAGCCACAGTGCATACACCAGCATCGTGCCAATCAACAGATTGCGGAGCCAGTCCAGACTGATGCGATCGAGATTTGAATACCTACTCTCCAAGCGCCTTCGGTGCTGCGTTACCAATCGCAAGCAGATCACGATAAAGACGCTGAGGTGAGCGATGGTTACAACAAGTTCAAAGTCTCCGAGCATGAACCGCCAGGCATTGTAGAGCGGAGGAAGACCACTTTCGTTTAGTAGAATCTTGTACTGCAGTTCTGCAGGGAGCCAGAGCAGGGGCCAGCTTGCGCAACAGTGAATTGCCAACGGCAACCACAGCAGAACCGCAAGGGATGGTGGTATGGGGCGGTTAGGCTGCGTTAGCTCTCGGCAATAGAGGAAAAGAAATACACCGTAAAGAAACTCCTTAGGCCAGAGCAGGGTGCGTAGCCAAACCAACCGCTCCGTAAGGCCAGCGGCATCCAAGAAGTAGTCGATCAGGGCCAGTACAAATACCAGCAGGTAACAGGCGAGATAGTAGTTGGCTTTGCGGTTTCCACCGGCGCTGGTAAACAGCGCGAATGCCAAAAATCCGCCCTGCGCGGCGCCGATCAGAAACAGCAGGGGCAAAAAATCAAACATGCATATGAGAATGCCAGCACCGTGTAGGAAAACAAGCCGATACACGTATTAAGCGGTAACAACGGGCTCCACTACAGCTCACGGACCGCTCTGAAAAACGTCCCACGTCTCCAGATGTCACCCGCGACCGGTGTTGCGATCACATTCGGCCTCACATGCTGTCAGTGTCAGTGCCACGAGCTTACCCCCATTTACCCCCCACGCCAAAAGAAGCACAGCGCGATAAGATGAAACAGTCGAGGTGAGTTGTCACGAGTTTTGAGGCTTTACTAGCAGCTAATTGCGCCACCTTAGCGTGTTGCGCAATGTTTCACTACGATGCAAAAAAG